>ERZ795052.1974-NODE-1974-length-26355-cov-15.454829_pt1 | contig 26355 bp, 27 predicted proteins | sample MGYA00375136_ERZ795052 | MGnify/ENA primary metagenome ERZ795052 (study PRJEB30181, sample SAMN05720156) | activated sludge metagenome | isolation source: Anaerobic digester | place: Japan | collected 2015-05-26 ... | reverse complement strand
TTTATATTCTATATATTTAGCAAGACGATAAAAAGACCATGTATGCAAATTCTTTTTGTTTTTACGGCTTGTTCTTGCCGTGTTTCTGATATTCGTTAAATTCTCCATACGAATTACAGAAACATTATTTTCTATTGCAAAGTTTACTATTTGCTTGCTTATCTTATGATCTTGGTCTTTCATCCATCGTTGCTCTTTATCACTTATTTGTTTAATCTTTTTTAGTTTTTTAGCTTTGCCTAATTTTTGACGCAATGCTTTGTATTTACGCCTAATATACTTATTCTGCCTACCATTCCCCAAAAATTTTGTTTTACCATTTTTAGTTGTTGCTACAGCAGGTACTTTTAAACCTAAATCCACTCCCATTACATTTTGGTTGTTATTTTGTTTTTCAGCTATTTCAACAGCTATTTGTACAATCCATTTGCCTGATTTTTTATTTATTCTTAATGAGCCTAATTTGTTATTTAATTGCTGTTTTTGATAGTCTGCTAATAACATCTTTACTTTAATTCTTTGTGATTTTCCATTAATTAACACAGGAAAACTTAAACAGTCATTTATTTTATAATTCTGATTATTCCATATACATACTGGTTTCTTTAGTATTGATAATTTCTTGGTCTTTTTATATTTTTTATAAACACTTTTAGCATCTTGTATAGCTTGATTTTTTACTGCACTTGGTAGATTTGCTTCAATATCTTTTGACGTTAGTTTTATATGTCTATTATTAATCATACTTTGAACAATATTATTAACTGTAGATATATATTCATCTAAAGTTTCTTCTAAATATTGTTCTTGTTCTTTAGTCGGGAGTATTTTAAATTTTACTGTTACTTGCATAACTCACCGCTTATTCTCACATTCAAGGATTTAATTGTTTGCCCAATATAAGATTTATTATTGATAATATTAGTTGCTTTATAAATTATCATACTTTTGCTATATAACTGAATCCGTTTTTCTTCTCCACTAAATATAAGGCATCTATGTCAACATCGTTTACTTCTTTCCTGTGGCTAACAAGGAATATCTTGCTTCCATCCTCTTGTTGTTTGATTTTTAGTATTTGCATAACTTTTTCAATTGAATAGCTGTCAAGCGAGCTGTCCAGTATCTCGTCCAGCTCAAGAATATCGGGAAATATACCTGCTTGTATTCTGGCTATATCCAATAGTGCCATCTGTAAGGCAAAATCAACACTCTTCGCCTCTCCACCAGATAAATTACCGTAGGAACAGTTGATGATGCCGGGGCCTTTAATTTCTTCGTCTAACCAGTTGTCAAGAATAATATAGAAGGAATGACCAACCTCTGATAAATAGTGGTTCACTCTCTTATTCAGGAATGGAACGATAGAACTGATAGCATACTGCTTAACATGATCATCACGACAAATCATCTTTACGAAATCGAGATAGTCACTTACACCAGCCAACTTTGTCATCTGTGCTGACATTGACCGTTTTTCTCTCTGTAACTCTTCTATCTTTTCTTCATGTTCTTTTATAAGAACTTGAAATCTTTCTTTCGATTCTCTTTCATGTTTTACCTTTTCTTCCAGTATGATTATCTTACTCTTAAGAGCATGAATCTTGTCATTTCTTTCATTCAGTTCAATCAATTCTTTATTCAATTCTTTTATCTCATCTTCCAGATTTTCCATTTTCTTTGAAAGCTTTGTTTGTTCTTTTTTCAGACATTCTATTTCTTTTATTTTTTCTTTCTTCTCTTTCTGTAATGATAAACTATTTTCTCTCTTTTCATCAAGATGTTTATAAGAGGCGATTTTCCCCTGTAGTTCTATCATTTTGATTTTTATATCTGTAAAATTCTTTATCTCACCGTTGAGTTTTATCCTATTCTCTTTAGCTTCCGACATCATTGTTGTAAGAGTTTCTTTTTTCTTTTCCAGTCCATCTATTCTCTTATTCAATTCCTTTGTGCTCTTTACTTTCTGTTTTGCTAATTTGTCACTATCAATAACAGAGCCACAAGTGGGGCATACTGTTACCCCCAATAACAATTCAAGCCCACTGGTTGATGATTTGAGCGTAGTCTTACTTTCTATAATGTCATGGGTTACAGAATCTAAATCCTTTCTGATGGAGTCGATATTGTGATTGATTTGATTTACATCCTCCATCATTGAAGAAATTCTTGCATCGAGTTCTTCTACGGAAATGTGTTCCTTGAGATAGAGACCATATTCTTTCATTGCACTCTCAAAGTTTTCATAATCCTTGTCAACATCCCCTATTCTTTCCAATTGAGAATCTATAAATTTTATCTGACTTTCTGCTATGGATGTTTTTGATACCAAATCATACATACTTTTTGACAGACCATCGAATTCTTCCTGTTTCTTTCTTTTCTTTTCCTTGAAGCTTTCCAATTTTTTAATCAAACTTCCATTCTTAGTTTCCTTATATTCCTTCTTTACTGTTTCCAGTTCATCTTCATGGGACATAATACCTGAAACCTGTTGTCTAATACTTTCAACTTGTCTTTGAATATCTTCGATGTTCTTTTCTATGTATTCTTTTCTTGTTTTATAGGTAAATATCTTATCTGCAACTACTTTCAACTTTTCATTACACTTAACACTCAATTGGCTAAACAATTCCAAACCAAAAACTGTTTCGATAAATTTTCTTTTCTTGTCTGCTGTCATTGATAATATTGGAACGGATGAATTGAGATTGGAATAAACAAGAGAGATAAAGGTCTTGAAATCCATACCGATGATTTCATCTTCTATCTCTTTCTGATAATCTATCTTATGTGAAGGTGTGGGCATCAGATTGCCGTTTTTGTAAACTTCCAACTTATCCGGTTTTAGTGCACGGAAAATGGTATACTCCATTCCACCTTTTGTGAAGGTAAGATAGACTTCACAATTTTTTCTATTCTTCCAGTTTACAATGCTTTCCTTTCTGACATTTCTGTTTACTTTGCCAAAAAGGGCAAAAGGAATTGTCTCAAGAAAACCGGACTTACCGACGGCATTACTTCTATCTTTAGTCACATCGTTTCCTAAGACAAGATTTATGCCCGGTTGGAAGTCAACATCCTGTAACACTTTCCCATAACTGAAAAAATTACGAAACTTTACATTCTTGATTTCAAGTTTCATAGATTATTCTTCTTTAGCCGGTTCTTTCTTTTCCTTTATTTGTCGTGCGAGGCCCAATAGTGCATACCCAGCAATGTCCTGATACGGACTTTCTCCAAGGGCATTCGGTGATGTTGCCAACCTGAAAAGCTTGTCAAGTATCCTGACCACACAGAGAGCATCATCCATCTGTTCAATTTTAATTCCATCTGGATATAGGATTTTCATGACTTTTCCGGATTGCCCGAAGCTGTCACCATAAGCCAATTGCTTCTTAGTGACTATCTTTCCTACAGCTTGTCCTATTTTTTCATAATCTGTCATATTATACCTCAAACAATTTATCTTCCAATACAATATCTTTTTTCTTATTAGACCACTTCTCTAAAATCTTTCTATACTCTTTTTTTCTTTTATTCAAGAATTGGAACTCTTTGTATGATAGAGAAAAAATACTCATGATTTGTTCTGATGTAAGTTTAATATCGGCTTCCAATATTTCACAAATAAAATTTATTCTCTCACTAAGCTGGAAAAAATCATCAACTGTATCTGCCCTGTTTACATAGTTACGAACCAGAATCAAAACATCTCTTATGCTCGGAAAATTTATGGCGTAGTTCCAACCGGTGCTCGTGCACGAGCACGTGCTCGTGGAGCCTCCGGTCCAATTGATTTTATAATCTCTAATAATAGATATACTATCCGATATTGATGTGCTTGATATACTGATAGTATTCATAACATCATCTCTATCCATAAAAATAACCTCCTGATAAGATTTTCAATTATTATACCACAAACTGGAAGTAATGTAAACAATGTTTTATACTTCCTTTTTTGACATAAGGTAATACTTTTCTGTCCCGTCCTTTTTTTCCGCAAAGGCCATTCCAAGCCCTTGCTGTCTTACGTAGGCAAAGTTTATTTTGAAGTTATCAAAGTCCTCACCGATGACGGTCATAAGATTTACAAAGTTTCTGTAATCGAAACAGAGGCTCAAATCATCTTCTTTTACATTCTGTAACAGATAATAATTATTATCAGAATTTCTTATTATCATTATATCTCCTCCTTGAGTAGACCATTTATTACTTGTCTCAATGTGGCAATTTTTATATGGTCTGGCATAATCATTTTCTCTATATACTCCATCAATATATCCCTGTTGCTTTTCAGTTGCATGACTTCCGTATCATCCCCGTTTACACTTATAAAACCGGATGACATTCTTGCAAAGTCCGTGAACAGTTGAATGGGTTGATATATCTGGACTTGCTCCAATATCTTCATATTTTCGGAAGTTCCATAATCTTTCTTGTAGACCAGTTTTACTATATTACCTCTTATCTTTTCTGGTCTTATAGGTTCATCTGTAGAAATAATCACAAACTGTGGAGCATCTTTGTATTGTATAAATTCCAAATTATCGTTATCAAAAATATAATATCCTCTACTACTACCAGCATCCCCAAAATTTAATTGGAATGGGGCTCCAAGATAGGTGATGTTGTTTTTGTGTGATGGGATGTGAAAGTGTCCTGAATAGACTGCCTCGAATCTGGCAAAGTTGGTTATGTTTATATCTGATTTATAAAACTCAAATCCCTGAACCACTGGAAAACCATTGATTTCAAAATGACCAAGGGCATATCGAGCATCAGGAATGTCCTTCAACTCTGTTCCCCATGGCACCATTACTGCATCTTCCAACATTGTGACTTTATCAATTATCTTGATATTCGGATGCTCCTCAAATACACTTAGGCTTGTGGGTTCGATCTTATCCTTGTAGAATGTATCGTGATTTCCGATAATGATGAAAACTTCCAGCATTGCTTTGTGGAGAAGTTCGGCAATTTTCAATCCCTGATGAAGAGTTTTTATATTGAGATGTCTTCGATTATCGAAGAAATCTCCGAAATGAATAATACGTTTTATATTTCGTCTTACACAGGTATCAACAATTTCTTTGAACAGATCAAGTGTAATATCGTGATAGAGGTCCGAGCTTTTATAAATGCCTAAATGTGTATCACCCACAAAAATTGCATTTTTCATTACATCATTCCTTTTCACGGATGGATTGGTAGTCAATCGCACTACTGGATGGCTTATTAACTAAAAACATATATTCACGGTAACAGATATCCTTTATGTCACTATGCTTATTCTGCTCTTTTATGTATGTTAGAAAAGCATTTTTACAAATTTGTGTGATATAAGCAAAGGCATTTTGTGATTTGTCCTCATCGAAATTTTTGAGATACTTTAAACAAGTCAGAACCGCCTCTGAAATCATATCTTTTTTCCAAGTATAACCGGCAAAACTGCCCTTGGATGAAAAGTTTTCCGCAATGGTAAGTAACATTTTACCAAGTTCTTCAGATGCTCTTCCTTTTGTTTTATAAACCACAATTTCTGCTAATAAATCACTGTTTTTGATGTAATAGTTATCATCCTTTTTTGACATAATCTCCTCATTATTATGATATGTATTTTACGCTAAAATAGGGACGAAGGAAACCTATATTTGAAAAGTTATGATTTATCTTTTTGTTTTGAGAGTTGTTTTTCCAAGTATGATTGTAGCTGGCTCAAATCGCTTGATATTTCAAGATATTTTCTTCTGATTTTTTCGTTTCTTGTTCGCAGCTTGTCTATTTCATATCCTTCAAGGCAAAAGTCAAATTTCAATTTTCCCCGGTAGTTTTTTTTCAGCTCGTCATTGAGAGAGTTCACTTCATCAATAATACTTTTATTGAGTTTGTATTTCTCTAACATTTCAGATACTATCTCGCGATTGGCTGCATTAATTTTATCCGTCAATTTGATATTAAGCGCTCGAAATATATTGGTCTTATTGTCAAGACCGGAATGTGATAAATGTTTTAATAATCTCATTATCCAACAAGAGTAATATAACTTTCGTTATTATCAATCTTCCAGATTTTTATAGCGTTTGATGTCAGGGCCTCGGCAATTACCTCAACTGTTTGTTTTGTTGCAACATCCCAGCATTGAACAAGTGGCCATTCATTATTGAAATTATGCACTATATTGACAAAATAGTTACCCCCAAGAAATGTCCATTCATCAGCTATAACGTGAGTTACCAATATTTTTGATCTCTCGTTCCAGCTTTTCGCAAGTGCGTTGCTCACCGTTTTGTTTTTGGTAACATCTGTATCATATTCATCGACCTCTGCCACGGAAAGAGAAATTTCAACATAGTCAACATATCCATCATCAATTACACCGGGCTTTGACCACGCGATTTTGAACTTTTGCCCTGTATATCCATACTCTTCCAAGGCATCCGCAATCCAAAACTCAAAATACCCATCAGACCTTGTTGTAACTTGTGGTGTGACATTTGTTGCTGTTCCACCACTTTCTGCAAGATATACATATGCAGGTGTGGATGAATTTGCCAGATAGACGGAAATCTCCGCTTCGTTTATTGGTTGACCTTCCTCATTCTGGAGGAAATGCCAAAAGTGTGTTCTTGCCATAATAATACCTCTTATTTAATTGTTAATTCTATTCTGTAAAATATTTTCAATTCAACATTAGCCGGTTTGAAAATAGGACTACAAGCCGTGTACCATACCAAATCATCATACAAGTTATATAAGCCAATTTCGGTGATTGTCAAATCAGTTGATGTTTGTGGCACAGTAGATGTAACATAATAATAATTATTATCACCTCTCAATGTCGTCGAATGTGTACTAATTAGGCTTTTCAAAGCCCCATAATACTGTGCATCCCAATGTCTTGTATCATCCCCATTACCAATACCGAGATAGGAAATGTCTGCCGCCATTCCATCCATATCGGAAAATGTCTGCCCAATTTCTCTTATAACAGCTGTTCCTGAAACAGCCGATGAAAATGTTACCGTGCATCTACTGGTAGTATTTATTTGTATATTTTTAGGAATAATTAATTCATCATTTTCATCATACACTTCGATATGAAGTCCATATGCATCAAGACCATGTGAAATAACCCAAGTATCTTGCGCACCTGACGGATGATAAACATATGCTGCCTTACCAAGTTCAATACTTCCAGCTTGAATGGACGAGAAAGTTGCTGTAAGTGTATCATCATCAACTATCGTGACAGATAAAGGCATAAACACATCAAAATTTGTTTCCCTTAATTGAACAATAGGATATTTATCTGGTAGTGTATGGTCTATATTCCATGAAGCTGCTGACGGCCCAAGAATTGTTTGTGTGTATTCCGGTATGGCGATAAAACAATGCCCGTTCATTGGATTGTTCTCATCCCAATATATCCTGATATGATTGGAAGAAATTGTTTCTATTCTTGCTGGAAAAATTCTCTCATATTGAGGATTATAGCATTGGACTATAGGTATTTCAGTTCCCAAATTGTGGTGAATATCCCAAATTGATGATAGAGAACTTCTACTGTAAATTGCGGTTGCACTTATTACACCAACTGCCAATGGTTTTGTACATCGTGTGAATAGAAATGCAGAAAATGTCCCACCATAGAGAGATGTTGGAGCGGGCCCGAAATGTGTCAAAGGAGAAATCAGTTGTTGATAATGTGATACTCTTGCAACTGGGCGGACTTCTTCCCAATACTCAAGAAGATTGTCCATAATGTTTTTATTGATGATATAATCAGCACCAAGAGGCTCACCGCTCAAATCTATCTGGACTTTGTAATGTGGAGAAAGAATTTTACCATCAGGCCAAGAATAATCTGTCGGATATCCTCCAGCCCCTGTGGTTTCCAAGCTATGATAAAATCCTTCTCCAGCAGGCCCCACCGCCACAGTTCCACCATAAATCGGATTGGCTGTATAGAGATAATCCTCAAAATATAGATAGGGAACATCTTCTGGATCAATAACTGGATGCCATCTTTCATATATATTCAAGAAATTACTCGTACCGCCTACAATTGCTCTCCAAATAATATTGAGTGCTGTATATGTTCCCACCCTCTTGAGAAGATAAGGTAAGTTTTCAACCCACGCCCTCTGTGAAGGAATATCACCGAGCAGATTAGGAATGGTCATATTAAACATATTCCCGATATAGTACAGATAATCACTATCTGTTTCCTTCGGATCAGAAAGGGTAAGAATATTTTTTAGGCGATTGTAAATTTCTTGATATTGCTGGTCAAAGGAGACCTGTAGAAATTCTGTAAATCTGTCTGTCCTGTTATTTTCCGGTAGGGCGTCCACCACATAATCTTTCATACCGTAGAAAATAACATTGAAAAAGTTTTCACTTGTATCTGGGAAAATTTTTCCAAAATAAAGATATACCTTGTTTGTATTGACAAAATTTTTCCAATCTGAATTGTTATTTACAAAATCGTGAAACTGACAATCTTTCCTGAAATAAACTTCTGAACCCGCATATGTATTCAATAAATCCGTCCAAGTAACATCTGATGTCCTGTAATTATCATATGGCCCGAAAAACTTGAAAACATTATCCGTGGGTGTATCATCAACAGGAACACCTTTTATTCTCAAATATCCTGCCTCGGTCTTTATAAACAAATCAACACCATAACCAAGTTTAGCAACCATTCCGGAACTTGGCCCCCTCAAGTGAGCCCGCTTTGGATATGCTGTTCCATAGGGATCAATATTCTGGATAAAATCTTCAACTATAAAATAAGGAGAATCGCAAAATTTAGCCATTATGTTTCCTCTGAAAATTCGCAATTGGTCATATAAATTGCTGGAAATTGATTGTTCCCAAGTTTTATCTTTCTTAGTTGGTTCTCGCCTGGATATGTTGATGCTGCTTCTACATATTGAGGATAGTTACCGCTACTATTTGGTTCGTATACAGTATAACTTTCACAATCAATATTTCTTATAATCAAATTCTGTATTCCTTTCACTTGAGACCAAGTTTCTCCCGTGGTGGATGATTCTGTTGAATCCATAATATAGTTTACAATATCAATGTGAGAAATTGTTTCTGCAAATGAACGGTTTGCGGCATTGAAGTAGTATTCAAGTTTATCTCTCACATCATTCATTACATCTGTATAAACATATGTTCTTTTTATCTTAATACCTATATCAAATGAAAAATATACAAGATCAGGTAAATCAAACTGCTCATAGGTTGTAAGTATTTTTCTTGGTTCAAGATATGTAGATAGCGTTTCCATCCAAGATGATGAGTATGCTAATGGAACAATGATTTCATCTTCTGCTCCACTTGTTGAATATGATATAGTCGAATCTCCCCACTCATTAGGTATCAGAGCGATGTGGACTTTGTTATATTCCTGAATGCTTCCTGACGGAGCAATCTCCTGTTCACCCCAAATGTGCGCTGCAATAATATCAGACCTTGCCTCAAGATGTGATCTATAATCTGCCGCTGTAACATTCCTGTACTGTGAGTGAATAGCCCCAGTTGATGCGTCCTTGATTTCTGCTATGGTATCAGGAGCAGATGAACCTATAGTGGCGGTTAAATTTGTCACAGTATATTCTGCAATTGGAATTGTATCTCCAGTTGTTCTGTTTACCAGAAATGTCGTTTCTGGAGATGTAATTGTATTTGCACCGGCCGCCCCGTCAGCTCCGGCAGTTTTCAAGAGATAAACAACTATATCATCTGTAAGCTCGGGAACAGTTCTATTATTGGAAAATTCTATCAGATACTTTTCATACTTGTCAAATCTCAACATATAAACTGTATCAACCGTTGATAATGGTGATAACTCATCATAAAAATCAGAAACCCTTGTCCAGACTTCATCATTTACTTGAACTTCTACTGAAGGATGTTCTGTTTCATCAATATCATCATCATAATCATAATTTTCAAATGGAAGATAAAGAATGTTATCAATCAAATCTTCTCCTCTATATGTGTATGTTCTTACAATTCCCTGTCTTATCGGAACTGTTTCTGTGAGTGTATATGGAAAGGTTGCAGTTGTAGGAATTGTATAAGTAAAATCGGTGATAGTTGAAAATCTCAAAATATCTCCATTCTCATCTGTAAGATCCGGCGCATCAACTTGTTTCCATCTCTGAATATGGATTTCATCGCCGGGAGAAATACTTGCACTTGTAAGAATTGTAATTGTTAAATCTGTCTGTGCTGACCTATATCCCTGTGGGTTATATCCTCTCAACCTTGATAGCATATGAACTGTTTCATACAAGTCGGCTGTGTCTATATATTGATTTTTTGCAACCTTATTTGTATAATAAGTTGTAAGCGCCCCAAGATATGCAATCAGTTCTATAAGAAGAGTGATATTACTTCCCTCATAATTATAATCAGCAAAGGTAGTTGTGTTTGCAAGTAAATCTGCTATCCTTGCTTTTATAGTGGGAAAATCCATATTTAGATAATCTGGAATTAATGTATTTGCCATAATTATGTCCTCTTCAAAACAAAAATTACTTTGTCAACATTTCGATAATTTGTTCCTTGTATCGAATATGTTACTGTTATATTATACTGTGAATTATCATAATCCGCTTCCACATTGATGTTTATTATTTCAATGCGGGAATCCCAGCTGGATATTTCCTGTAATATTGTATTGCCAATCTCTCTAGCAGTTATCTCATCTATCGGTTCAAATAAATATCTTTCAAGCTGTGCGCCAAATGTTGGCAACATTCTCCTGCTTCCCTTTCTCGTCTGTAGAATATTTCGAAGGGAATTTTTAACAGCATCATATTCAGTAACCCTTTTAACATCCCCATCTGCCTGGCGGGGCATCTCAATATCAAAATCTGAATAGATATCTTTAATTGTATATGTAAACTTTCCTGGCATTGATCTTATTCACAATCAACATTAGGCGATCCTGCAACTATAGTTCCACTATATGTTCCAGAAAAAGAATCACCTATTCTTGCGATTGCCCTCCCATTGGCATTTGTGTTTAGTGCTCCTGAAACTATCGTTCCAATATGACCACAATTGGCTCTTACTTTATCACCTACTCTTGCCACACCTATACCATTTGCATTTACATTTGGCGAACATTCTATAATAACACCATCTTGATAACCGTGTATGCCTGATGAACAATATCCTGTAACTGCATCTCCCAATCTACTTACTTTAGCCATATCAATTCAAATTTATCGGATTTCCTGTAATATCACAGGAACCTGTAACATTTATTGTACAATTCCCACTTACTGTAATCTGAAGATTTCCACCAACTGTTGTCTGCTGGTCTGATTGAAATCCTTCTGTCACATTTCCAGAAACGGTTTCATTCTTATTACCATTTATATTTATGGTTTCATTTTCCGCAATAGTCTTGCTTCTATTTTTTACACCGTTGATTTCTATATTTCCCTCATTATCTATGATGATATATGTACCGGCAGAATGATATACTCTAATTCTTTTTGCATTTGGTGTCGAATCAACCTCTATAACATGACCACCGTGAACATGGAAAACAACATTATGTGGGTATATTCCCAATCCCTTATCAAAGTCAGGCCCCGTTTTATCGGGATATGTTCCCGATGGATCAACAAATCCATGAAGAGTGTCAGTTGGTGGTGATGACGATCCGCCAGGTAATGTAGCAAAATATATTGGTCGAAGAATATTTCCATTTTCGAAAAATACAAGAACATGAGAACCCTGAAGTGGAACGCCCCACACTCCATAATTCGAAATAGAGCCTTCAATTAATCCATATGCCGGTTCCGCCCAGAGTAGTTCATCTGTAGGAATACCTTCCAAGGCGGTTTTTGTTTTTTGTGGAGTATGAATACCAAATATTCTCACTCTTACTCTTCCTGCTTCCAGAGGATCAACATTATCCTCAACAACCCCGCGATAAATCCCTAATAATTTATCTCTGGGTAGAGTCATATCTGTAAATTCATTTTTTATCATCATCTTACATTACCCAATTTTTGTGTTTTTACTTCAAGATTTATTTTTGTAGCACTATATAAGTCTTTTATTATAGAATCTGTATATGCCGTTTTCAATAAAACAAGAAGTTGTTTATAGAAAGGCATTGTCCTTCCGCTAAATTGATGAGTGACAGATTTTACAAGATACTTTCCTTCAAATGATTTATTAGTAATATATTCTTTTGCAGTACTTGGCCATATGATATCCACAATCATTCCGGCGTATCTTCTCTCATGCCCTACTACTGTCATTAAAACTTCATGTTCCTTGATGTATCTCTTGAATGAATCACTATATGCCATATTTTCCAAAAAAGCAATATCACTATCGCCTTCAAGATCAAATCTTGCCGATGTATCACTAATATTCCAAAAAAAACTTTTCTTTCCAAATAATGTAAATTTTTTAATCATATTTTCGTATGTATAAGGTTGATCAACGAAGCTTTTAGTGACAAAATCATATCCAAGTTTGTGGCCTCCTTTTATACCTGTCATTGATTGATAGTCAATTCCACTTATTGTAAATCCAAGTATTTTATTTAAACTCTGATCTGCCCCAGTAGAGAAATAATATCTTTGCGGGGTTCCATCAAAACCCTTTTCCAATTCGGTCTGTTTCAATAATTTTTCCAATGTTACAAAATTTAATCCCCTCGAATTATTATAAAATAGATAGCCTGGCGCCAGAGATTCCAAACTACTTGCTCTTCTTGAAAGCCATTTTATAGCTTCCATAGGCGTCCAGTATGGCATATAAAAATTAGGTATGATTTCTTTTGTCTCCTCAAAATTTACATATGGCCGAGTACAAAGTAACATAAAATCTGAAATATGTTTTATAATATCAGAAATTTTCTTATTAGTGAAAGACAAGCTATATCTTCTTTGCGTAAGAGTTGTAAACAGTGGTTCAACAAAATACATTTCCACTTGATTCAAATCATACCCCTCAAATTGCCCAATTGGAGAAATTTGATTTATAGAATAAACCATGAATATTTGTGTTCTATCATCATCCAACCCATATGATAAATAAATTGGTTCGTGGCCCACAATAGGTAAAAGTTCAAGACCACCAACTTTATCAAGAAAAACTAACTTACCAACCATGCTTGCAGAAAAAATATCTTCAATAAAAGTAAACTCTATAATATCTCGCGCATCAATAAACGCAAAGCCCCTTTTAGTTCCAATAGCAACAGTAAAATCCCCTCTACCAACGGGTTTTTGAGATGTATCTATCATAGTTCTCCAATATCTCTAATTTCACGCAAAAGAATTGGTATTACACTTGGAACAAGAACTTGTATATCATTTTCTTTGTCCAGTTCTTCAAATGGATTTATAACTTTATTTGCCAAGGGTGTAACCCACCATAAACCAACTGAATTATAAAAACCATTGGAAATTAATTCCCACCAATCTTCTTCTTGAACCTCATAAACAGAATAGTACATAACATCTCTAAAGAGAGATTCATTTATTTCATATGATCGAAAAATATTTAGGAACAATGTTCCATCTTCTTCCTTCATAATATTGAAAAGTTTGATATAAGAAACATTTAATAATGTATGACCGGTTAAATCTTCAAATGATTCTGTGACTTTTATTGATGCCATGAATTAAAACACCTCCGCTTAGGATGCTCTGCTTAATCCCTCCATTTGAGGTCCGATCTGAACTTTTGATGTTTTCGTTCCAACTGTTACCAAACCTTTATCATGGAAAGTGCTATCCCATAATGGAGGTATTTCTACAAATGAAAGATGTAATTCACAATATGAAGGATATCCTCCTATATATGGACCCTTCCAAGTTGGTTCAACAAGTGTTAATGCTGCATAATCTATTTTTAAAAAATCTATGGGATATGTCTCTAATGTAAAATAAAATGGAAAATCTATATCTGCTAAATCATTTACCCCTCCTGATTTTAGTTTGGATGGAGATGATAAATATTGCAGAATCCTTACAGGATAAATGATTTCATTATATAAAGGTGTACCAACATCCGCAAGATGAAAAACAAAATCGTATTTTCTTCTTTCAGAATTTTTATAAACCAGCGCGGTATCAACTCTTGTTTTCGCAACTTCGGCTTGAGATGCGGCTATGAGAGCTTGTCTGACAAGCTCTGGAAAACTATCGCCGGCTTTATTAAATGCATTAGCAATTGCCCCAATAAATGCTTTACCGGCTCCATATAAGTGAAATTTTGAAGCCTCCTCAGCCGTTTCAATACCTGTCCCCTTTAGCTGTTGTTTAAGGTTTCGAAGTTCTGTTCCCATTCGTGATACCCATGCGGTTTTTTCAGCAATACTTGCAGCTAAGGATTCATATGGGCCCCAATCATGAGCAATTATTTCCTGTAATTCGTTAGGCGCAAGAAAATAAAATGTAAATCTTTTATTTCGGGGAATAAGTGTTTTATCTGCCCTGCCCCATGCTGCCATACTATGAATACCACGTGCAGATATTTTTAACCAAAGACTATTTGTATCATTAGTATGTAATGATGAAGGGCACCATATTGCCGGAACATCGTCTGTGATTTCCTCTGATGGTGCTGTTTTTGCACCGGCATCACGCTGGGCTTCTATTTTCTTTCTTATTCTCTGCTTGGCCGGTGTATTATCCTTTTTACTGCTCTGTGTAATACTTTTTTTTGTGTGAGAATATTCCCTAACTGCAGCACCAGATTCTTCCCAGCCAGGTAAGCCGGGCTCATTTAATTGTTTATTTTTATAAGCTCCCGCCATTTTGTTTCTCCTTAAATTGTATTTTGTAAAACAATATACCAAGCCACAGGTGTTGACATTAAAGTAGGTAGTGGGTCTGTGGGTTGTGATCCTTGCCCTATATTACCCATCATATTAATAGGGGATGTATTTACAGTTGCAGAACTCATACCAACTGGAACAGGAAGAGCCACGGGTTCCCTTTGTCCTCCACTCGTAAGTGCAGCAGTAAGTTTATTTAACATCATTTCTTGATTTTCTAAATTTCTCAATCCTGCTCCTGTTACTCCCTTAACAGGTGCACTGAGTTCTCTTCTTGTAAGAGACACTCTACCGCCCCTCTGAAATCCCATTAACGTGCCAGCGCTCAAACCACCAAAAGTAAAATTACTTGCAAATCTCATCAAAGTTCCAATTGGATCACGAATTAAGGCAGCCATTCCACCAGGCAAAATGCTGTTAAGCATTCCAGCAGTTCTTTTCGGTGTTATCCATTCACCAACTGATGCCCTAATAAGTTTACTATCAATGCCGGCTCCGGGCATTGAAGGCCCGCCTGTAATTTTTCCACCTTCCGCCATCCCGGCCATATTTTTAATTCTTTCAACATATTTTTGTGTTTCTGGATAAGGAGGAATACCTCCATATTCTCGTACTCGTTTTGCCCCGGCGTTATATGCGGCAAGAGCCTTTTCCCAGCTTCCAAATATATTAAACATCTGTTTAAGATATCTTGCTCCGCCTTCAATATTTTGATATGGATCATAAGGGTTCACATCCAGATCTTTCGCCGTTTTTGGCATTAATTGTGTCATTCCTATTGCGCCTTTTTTGGAAAGATTACGTCTACCCCCGGCCGATTCTTGCTGTATCAGAGCTCTAAAAATTTCTTCTGGTATTTCATATCTCTTTGCTATCGTAGTAATATATTCATCAAGTTTTGGGTCTTGTATAGCATTTTTCTTTCTTATCTCCTCGAGCACTTTTTTTCGATACTCTGGATCTTTTTTTATGCGTTTGAGCTCTTCAGTTTCTGCAGCCTCGCGTTTTATTTTTTCCCTTTCTTCATAAGCCTTCAATATCCTCTTTGTTGTTTCTCTGTATGGCACGGCCAGACCAAAACTGGCTATATTCAATCCATATTCGACCCCTTTTTCTTTAACCGCTTTCATAACAAGATCAAATAAATTTTTAAATTTTTCAACGATCCAATTAGTAAAAATCTCCCAATCTTTTTTAAATGCTGGATCATCAATAAGAACTTTTATCAATGATGCGCCACTAATAGCCAAAAGACCAAGAGCAACTGGAAGCAATAGAGGAGCCAATAATGACATCATTCCACTTACCAGACCAGCAATAGCCGAAATAAATAGTGGAAAAGCCCATTTCATCAATGAAATACCGCCTTTTATAGCTTGAGCAGATTTTTTAAATGGTGAGATTATTTTGCCAAGGCCGCCTTTTGTTTTTTCCCATAACCAATACTTTGCAGCCAGAGCTTTTTGATATGCCCAATGTTTTAATGCATTCTTTTTTTCCTCGGCCCATTTTTTAATTGCTTCCTTTTTTTCCTGTCTCCATAGCTCTGCACGAGCCTTGCCAGACATCCATGGCTGTTTAAATAATGTATAAAATTTTGTAAAAAAACTTTTCTTTATAGATGAAAAGAACTTCTGAAACGGGGAGAATATAAAATCTTTAAATTTTTTACCTATATCTTCAAAAAATCTCTTAACTGGGGCCAGGGCCCAGATACCTTTCGCCGTTTTCCAGAGAGCCTCTCCTATACCCATTACGGTATTTTTTGCAAATATAAAGGTATCTTTTGCCAAATCAAAGAGAGGCGCCATATCACCAAGTATGTCATGTAACTGTGATTCGAAAAACCCTGTTATTCTTTGAATACCATCTCTTATTGTCGAAAGAACTTTAAGATTCCAGAAACCATACCACGCTTTCAAGAATGTTCTACCCCAAAATCTTTGTAAGAGCCACCTCTCGACTTTCTCCCTCATTGACATTGATTTTCGAAGGGCCCTGTAATATCTCTCTAATTCTGCTTTTCTTTTCTTTTCATCCGCTGTTTCATCTTTTTTACGTTTTTCTTTTCTATCTTTATTTTCGATTTTGGTTTTTTCTACTTTGTCTGTCTTATAAAGTTTTAAAATATCTTTGTGAATTTTTTTAAGATATCTATCAGTAGCAGTACCAGCCCCCTCGCCACCTCCAACAACATTTTTACCTTTAACCATACCAGCAGTTTTATCAATGTCTTTCTTAAACTTCAACATTTCCTTAGTTGCTGCTGTGGCAAAAGATTTGGTAAATTCCTTGATGAAGGTTTCCATTTCTTTTCCAATTGAGGGACTGGTTGCCATATATTACTTCCTCTATTTCTTTATTTTTTCTGGTTGCTTCATAGCATCTGCTTTTTGTTTCATATCTTTTATAACAAGGTTGAGAAAGGCTTCTCTTTCAAAATCAGGCAAGAGATTGCTTTCCTCAATACTTATATTCGCCCGGCTTGCTAAATAATACTGCTCCTCTGTAATAGTGTGCAAGCTCGTGCCACAACACAATGTATAGATTAAAAGAAAAAATCTTCAAGAGGAACATCCCTCTTTGATTGATAGCCACATTGAGGACATTTAATGTTAATTGAAAAATCAACACCAAAATCATACTTCTCAAACCACTTTGGAAGTTTTACCTCTTCCTGTTCTGTAAGGGAATCCAGTAAATAAATTCTATCCTCTATGCTCAAGTCTTTCTCTTCACCATCTGGAGTAATAATACCTTGTATTGCAAGAGCAAGAATTGCTGTCATTGTATGAATAGCCTTTTCAGCATCAGATACTTCTGGATAATTAACTTTTACCCATTCCATCGCCTGTTTTTGCATACCTCTTGTAATTAAGGACATTCTCACAGATATATTATCATTTATTTTAACAATATCGGGCTCTGACACATCTTTCTGTGGTGGCGCTTCCTCTAACATACTCTCTTCTTTTACTTCTTGAAGTGATTGTGTCTTTTTCTTTTTAGATGCTGAAATCTCTGGTGTCTTAACCTTCTTTTTATTGAGCTCTAAAACTTTCACCGGCATTTCAGAGAGATTCACCGTCTGTAGTGATTGAGAGCCACAACTTGGGCATACTGTTTGAAACTGATAAGTATTTCCTTTTGTTGCCTTTCTTATTTCCAATAATAAATAAAATCTATCCTGTAAATATAAATCATCTATTTTAAAATCTTCTCCCAAAACACATCCGGCTAAAACATCATCAAGTGCAGTCTCAATTACTGCTTGATCTTCTGCGTTCTCATACATTAGCAGCTTTTTAATCTGCCCCGTTGAGATTGGTTTGAATTTTACAGTTTTACCACTTCCTGGCAAAACAGTTTCAAATTCATACACATTGATATACCTTTTAAAATTTGACATAAAAACCTCCTTATATTGGTATCTTTCCTCTTATTGCTTCCATATTCAAATCCAAATAACTTCTTCCTGCCCTCTGTAAGAATGTTGCAAGAGCGCCAGGTTCTCTTTCGGTTATTGTATGATATTGATAGGAAAAAGTAACATCAAATTGGACTAAATCATTTGTTTGATAGTCTAATTGAATTTGTCCTATGCTTTTCGGCCAGGCCCCATAAAGTTTAAAACAACAAATGGTGCTCCCTGTATCAAAACCCAAAAGATGAATATCTTGATCAACCATATAGGAAATGGGCTTACCATAGATATTACTTTGTGGATTATGAATTATTTTTTGCCACGCCCAGAATTTTGTAAGAATCTTGGCATCATTGTCAACAATAAATGTAACATTCCAATCACCATCACTTCGAACAGAGGCCATCTTGTATTTTTGTCCAACCCAGTGTGATTGTATTTCTTCAATTGTAGAATCGGGTAAAGATGTGGATTTAACAAGATAAGGAAATTTTTTTACACTATTATTCAATAGAAAAACATCAACCGCTGTACCTCCAGCCTCAATTGCCCCCTTTGTTAAAAGATCATCTCTGGCGCCGCTTTCGAAATCCTCAACTGTTTTTGCTGTTGATAATGCACCCTCTACTCCCGCTTTTAATATATTACTGAGATTTGGGAATTGAAGATTTACATAAAACAGATATTGTCTCGCGCCACCGAGAAATCTTGCTTTATACTCTTGAATATCAATAGGTATTTTCATATCGTCATTATCCCCGTTAGTTTTTCATATCCTCTCTTTATTGCGTCCGCTATTTTTGTAGATGGTTTTGTCTCTAATCTCATTTTATAAAATGTAAAAACTACATTCATTGTTAAGAGTTCGGACGAGGCATAATCAAAAGTAATATTACCAACTGATTTTGGCCAGCATTTTTCCAATACAAAAGATTTTACAACATTTCCTGAATAATCTATCATATGAACTTCCTGATCTTGCATATATTGTGTAGAGTTCGCTCTATCGTGTTCTCTTTTTATACTTCTCCCACTTTTTAATTCTGACAACGAATTTTGAATTATATTTTGCCAGCTATACATTCTCTCTATAATGTCTCCATTAATGTCAACATTCATATCAACTGACCAATCACCGTACTTTCTATAGCCCGCAATTTTATAATCAAGACTTTGCCAGGGAATTGGAATTTCATCAAACATTGATTCTGGAATTGTTGTTGATCTTATAAGATAAGGCCACTTATCAAAATCAGATCCTAACCCAAATGTTGTAAGTGCACTATCTGCTGCAGGAACAAACCATTTTTTCCATCCATCATTTGTTGATAATACTCCTGTTTTCCCCATTTCTCTACTAATTCCAGCTGGCAATTTTAAGAGAATATAGAATAAAAATTGTCTTGATCCACCGGTAAATCTTGTGCGATATGTATCAACATCAAATAAAATCCGTGGCATCTTTCCTCCAAATAAAAAGGTCTGAAGAGTTTCAGTACCCTTCAGACCTTTCGATCCATTAGTTTTATCACTAAGCGTGGTACGGTATATAAGTATTTATTAATACCTATTATCCGAAAGTTACTCCAGTGCCATAAGTCACATTATCAGCAACATGATAAATGTAAGTAAATGTCATATCAAACTGGACAACATCATTAGCAGAGTAGTCCAATGTGGCCGTTCCGACCGATTTTGGCCATGCGCCAAAAAGTTTATACTTCATAATTGGCTTACCATCGTAACCTAAAAGTTCGAGCTGCTGGTCAGCCATATAAAGATTCGGTGCGGTGTAAATATTTGTTGTTGGGTCGTGAACAAGCTGCGCCCATTGCATAAACATTTGCTGAATTTTCGCATCGATATCCACATTAAAAGTAACTGTCCAATCACCGTATGTGTACTTTCCGGCAAATTTAAAATCGAATCCTTGCCAATTTGTCAGGATTTCGTCCGATGTTGTTTCAGGCAGGTTTGTTGACCTTACAAGGTAAGTTGCCTTTTCAGTATCTCCCCCTGCAATACTAATAGGAAATATCGGTTTATAATAAAATAAGTATTGTCTTGCTCCACCCTGAAATGATGCCCTATAACTATCAATATCAAATCTTGGCATTTTTTATTCCTCCAATTTATTCTCTTATCCAGCTGTCGCTCCAGCAAGCTCTGTGAAGGAGGCGCCGGTCTTGGTTGCGATAAAGTTCAGAACAATAAATTCTGCTGCCCTTGTGGGCTTAATGTAAATGTCACACCAGAGCTCATTTCTATCAATTCTTTCCGGTGTATTATTTGTCTCATCACAGACAATCATATAATCATAAATACCTCTTCTTGAACGAACATCTCTCAAGAATGGGTCAATCATATTGACCAAAAGAAGTCTTGTAAGATCATCATTTGGCTCAAAAAGAAAGTATCTTGCTGCTGTAGCAATTGCCTTTTCAAGAACAATGAAGAGTCTTCTTACATTAATTCGATTGAAAGCAGATTCCTTGTCAAGAAGTGTTTTCTGACCCCAAACAACTTTGCCCTGACCAGAGAACGAGACAAGTGGGTTGATACCGGCTTTATAGAGAATATCTCTTTCTCCCTGTGTTGGGTTCCAAGCAAGTCTCCTTACATTACCAAGAAGGGCTCTGTTAAGACCAGCCGGGGCAAACCAAGGATCAGAAACATCATCCGTATTGGCATAGATACCAGCGATATGTCCTGAACATGGAATCCATCTATATTTACCGTTCCATTTGTCATATACTTCAATCCAGTTACCATAAATGGAAGCATAACTGGTATTTTCATTAAGTGTCTGCTGTCTATAAGTTCTAAGTGATGTTGCCTCATTACCGGAGTTATTAATAACATCAGCATAAAGACAATCAAGAACAGCAATACAATCCTTTCTTGATTCTGCAATCGAAACCAGATATTGTTTTACTGTAGTGGATTTATTTCCATCAATAAGAATATTAATATCAATTTCTTCTGCATTTGCATAAAGATCAATATCATCAATGATAAGTGCATCCGTTACAGAATCATCCTGATCATCTGCCCCTCCTCCGAAACTCTGCCAAGATGATGTAGAAATCGTGATATTTTGATCCTTTTGTGATTCATTCATACTAATCCTAATATAACTTGATGATTCATTAATAACTGTTTCTGCGAAAAGTTTATTTCCACTATCATCAACAACATCTTGATCAGTAGAAACATTCCAAACTTCCTTTGTTGCATAGGATGTTTCTCCCTGTGGTTTTACCTGTACAATAATAAGGAAGGATTTAGAATTAAGAAGCGGACTATCAATTGCTGAAACATCTGAATATACTTCCCATTCTGAATGTCCTCCTGATGCAATTTCATTATAGGTTGTATAATCAATAACGGCTACCCTGATATTATTTCCCCACTCACCTCTTGAGTTGGCGATAAGATAAAATGGCCAAGGTGCGGTTGGTGAAACATCATCCGCAAACTGATCTGGGTCTTTACTTGGGAGGTCTGATAAAGTCAGAGCATCACTACCAAGAACAAACTGGGTGAATGTTGCTTCTGAACCACTTACAGCTTTCGTTCCAGCAAAAGTTGCGGATACGGGCATTGTTCTTGTGCAATAAAGTGCATTTCCATACCTCAAATATCCCGTAGCAGCAAGAATATCCTGATAGCAATTCGCCACATTTGTTGGTTTTCCAAATATATCTATCAATTCATTTACGGTTGTTATCAGAGTTTTCTTTCTCTCCGGCCCCTTGTAAGTATTCCTTAGAATAATTGCTGCAATAGAAGTAGCTACCGCTGGAATAGTAGTAGACAAATCTATTTCGTTTACATCTACGAGTGGTGACAAATAAAATGCCATTGTATGAATCCTCCAAATGTTTTCCTTATATATTTATGGATATTTCAATTATATTTATAAAAATTTACCCGATTTCGTATCTATCATATATAAATGTTGCGCTGGCTTCCAGAACAGCCCCCCCCTCTCTTGTTGAGAGAGTAATCTCTCCAAGTTGTTGAATCCAGACATTTTTAAAGTTAATTGCCATTATTTTTCTACTAAAATTATCGGTTATTTGGAGAGAAGCATCAACAACCATATTATTTGGTAAGACACCAAACTTATCCTTGTTATTATTTATATAAAATATCCAGTTTGCAAGCGCTTTCCAGTTTCTAAATTCCGAATCTACAATGAAATTTACTGTCCAAGAATCAAAAACCAGTTTCCCAACCTGTAATTGAAGTTTACCACCCTGCCAAGGAGACTCTGCTTGATCTAAAGACAAGCCAGGAATAACTGTGCCAAACAGGTTCAACTCAAGTTCTGCAGTAGCCGCACGGGATGTTTCCGATGGAAGAGTTGGAAACTTTAATCTAAAATTAGAGGGGGTTGCCCTATGTATGTTTACTGTTATTGCCATTATGTCCTTCCCTTACCGCCCTCCGGAAATACTGTATATCTCGACAAAATGCCCGCTGTTTCATCATATCCGAGGGCCTCGACATATACCGCTTCATCATACATACCACTTGCACCAGATGTAAATGTTGTTTCTGTTTCCTCTGCCATGGCTTCTTCTGAAGAATAAATTCTTGATATAACCTTCTCAATAAGTTTCCCATCAGGATCGGTTGTTGGAGTAATAGGCTGCAGAAAATATCCCTGAATAGTGAAAGTCAAGGTCCATTTTAATACTCTCCAATCCTCTTCCCCCCATTCTTCCATAATATCCGGTGTCGCACTATTGAAAACTGTTTTTAATTCAAGGTCTGCGTTCATTTCTGGAACATTGATTTTCAAGAAAACATATGGATTGAAAAACGGTAATATCTGTTCAAGAATTTGGTCAATATCAACAATATGAAGTGCCCAGATATTTACATTGAGAAGAAAACTATATGGTATCAGGTTAGGTATTGTTTCAATTGTTTTTGCATCATAATCTTTTGATATAACAATATTCTCGTTCTTATTTCCCAATCTTGAACCATCATAGTCAATTGACATAAGGGTTACGGAAATGATGGGAAGCTTTTCTTCAGTTGAATACTCTTTTATCCAGTAATATGCCTTTTCCTTTGGCCCGAATTTCACAGGAACAAGAACGGTTTTTGTTATGTTTCCGTCATTGTCATACCTTGCCACATATATGTCTGCTAACATATCGAGAAACTGTATAATTGTTTTCCTGAAAATTCTATAAAAATAATAAGTTCGTGCCATTTATTTTCTTACGCTGGGCCGGGATTTTCTTCCTGTTTTTTCTTGATAATTTCCTCAACATCACTTATAGCCGTGTTTATTGACAATATCTTGCCATGTATCCTTACTGCTTTATAGCCTTGCATTTTCCAGCTTTTGAGTTTAATCAATATTTGCATTTTAGTCATATTATTCCACATTGAATTTGGAATTTCCTTTACTTTTTCTTCAAAGAGATACTTTTCCAAAAGTTTATCTACTTTATTCATTGCTACTTTTTCTTCTCTTTCTTTTCCGGTCATTTCCTCTTTATCGGTTCTTCTCCAATGTAAAGTTTGCTCTTGAAAATTCAAGGCGGTCAACCAATTTCAATATATTACCTGATCTATCAATAACACAAAAACCTTCTGGTTTTGCTACATTGTAACCTTCCCCACTACGGATAAATGTTCCTATATTGCTGATTTCACTGAACTTTCTGACAAATATATCTTTCAACCTGATGAAAATCAAATAAAGATATAGTAATCCCATTATTTCTTTCTTATATTTAGTTAGAAAATGATGCGCAGAATCTATCATTTCCCTTCTTTTCTGTTTTGCTTCTGGTGATTTCACCTGTTCTGCTTGTTTCTCATATTTGTCCTTTATGAATATCATAAAATCATCATAGTAAAGTGATACGGAGCGGAGAGCGTTTGCCTTCTTGATGTTTTCGTTGTGGAATATCATGAATAATTGATATAGCCCGAAGCTTTTCATCTTTTTGAAAATATCTTCCTTGATATATTTCGCAACCCGCTCTGCTTCTGAAATCAGTTCATTTATCCTGTCAATTTCCGGCTTGGAGAAGTTTACTGTGCCGGATTCATCCCTGAAATAGGCATCCTGAAGCCAGACATTTGGATTATTAAAATACCTTGATACATCTATATTAAATTTGGCCGAAAGCGTATCAAGTGTATCTCCTGTGTATTCCGTGTGAACGACAATACCCATTTTGGCTTTATTGATCCTGTTTGCAAGGTCTGAACCGTCATTTGGTATAGCATAGGTTATTGTATTCGGTGTAAAAGTAATATATGGCATTCCGTTGATATTCTCTATTTTCTTATCATCTGTAAAAAGAAGATCTCCCTGATAAATTGTTTTCACTCCCAATTCTGATAGATACTTCAGGGAAGTTTTCAGCTTAGCTGCCAGACCAGGCGCATGACCGAAATATTCATTTACATCTTTATAATTATATGCAAGTTTCGGTGTCTTGTTGAAAATGGCTTTCGTAGAAACAAAGAATTTTCCATTTTCTGGATTAATACCAAAAAACACTGCTGGGCTATTATGAATAAGAATATATACATCACCGGCTTTTACATAAAAATTCTGATTATGTGTTGTCATATCACATTCTGGATATTTCTGTTTTATCTTATTCACTTTTTTGACTTTCATATTCTATAAGCCCTTTCAGTTTTTCAGATTGGAAAAATGTTTTTTCATCATCATATTTACAAAAAGAGATGGTTATCTTCCCATTTATTCGGTTTCTTTTATATTATCATTTTCATTCAATTCTATAGCCTTCACCCAACCCCTATTGATTGTATAAAATTCGTGATCCTCTGTAACTATTATTTTATCACCATTTTCCAACTCAACTTCTACCCAATTTTTATTATTATGATTTATTCTTGGTTTTATTGCTAAATTCAACTCATCAATACCCTTATCAAAATTATAAGTAAAAACTTCCACATCATTTTTACCAAGAATCTCTTTCATTTTCATATCACCGTTTTTCGTCTTGATTATTGTATCTGGATGAATACAACCATCCCATTTCACTGTGATAGCCGCCTTTGATTTCGATCCACCGGAAAGTGTATCACGAATGAGTTTGGCTAATTCGATATTCTTTTCTATACCATTCACGCCGTTGTTAAACATATTATCCTCAAAATGTTCTATATGCCGATTTATATCTTCATTGAGCACTTCTTGAATGGTATATATTCTTTGTTCCTTGAAGATTTGGCCTCTGACATTTCCAGGCCTTCCAATGGTTGCCCTGAGAAATTCCCTGAATTTCTCAAACCACTCCTTATTATCCAATCCCCTCGCTACATTTCTTTTATACTCCTCGAAGTCATTTTCTCCGATAGCCTTTCTTACCTTAGATGCAGAAATATCTTCTGCTGTTCTCTTGATTTCATCAAAGATTACATTGTAATCCACTCCGATAAACTGTTTTTTATAGTCTTCAATCCTGTCAGAACCGGCTATGATTGCAACACCATTGCTTGTTTCAATGTTTTCCTGTTTAATAATATCTGGAATATAACCGTGAGAAGATAAAATCGGATGTGCTTTCGGGTTCGTTATCTTGAGAATGGATTTTCTCTGATTGTATGTAAGGAAATTTTTGGCGAGTTTTGAGGATTTCTCTCCCTCGATGATAAAAATGTATACCTTTGAATATTTCTTGAGAGAGTCTTCAATAATTTTTTGGTGGGCTTTTGTGGGTGGTGACATTCTACCTATAAAAATACCCACCGCTCGTGACTTCTGTTCTGTAATGTAATTTGAAAATCTCATCTTAATAATGATATTTACTACCAGTATATATGTATTTCTTTCCAAACCGGTGTTACATTTCTATACTTATCTCTTCATTCCCTCCAGATCTCTCATCAGAGTGCTCCTTTCGTGTTTCTCCCACATATCAATTTCATAATTCATTTGTTTGATTATTTCATCCGGAATACCAAGTTTTTTTCCCGTTTTAGTGTTTACATCTTTTTTTATTTTCACCATCCTGTCAAAGTTTTTGAGGGCTTGATCTGGCTCATCCCTATATGTGTCAAAGATCTTTTT
>ERZ795052.1973-NODE-1973-length-26362-cov-5.579313_pt1 | contig 26362 bp, 17 predicted proteins | sample MGYA00375136_ERZ795052 | MGnify/ENA primary metagenome ERZ795052 (study PRJEB30181, sample SAMN05720156) | activated sludge metagenome | isolation source: Anaerobic digester | place: Japan | collected 2015-05-26 ... | reverse complement strand
CTTTCCCGGCGCCTCTACGCGGTGGGGGAACGGTTGGATGATTTGGCCTTTCAACTGTCCGAGTGCGTCAAAAAGCCGGCTTTGTTGTTGAACCCCGCCTCCGTTGGCCAGGTTCTGGCCAGCGTCAAGATAGAAAACTCCCTCGACAAGGCGCTCTTGGTTCTGAAGGCCGAGCGCGGAGTTCAACGGGTCGTGGTGTTCCCGCGGCCGGGCGGAGGCTTCAAAGCGCTGGTTGATGGTCAATGCGAGGTGGAGCTCAGCGGTCAAACGGGGGTCTTGCTTGAGCTGCTGATCGCGCCGGGCGGCCGGATTGAGGATCAGTTCGTCGGTTGGAAAACTGTTGCCGAAATCTGCAAGGCGCTCGGTGAGAAAGCCGGGAGGCCGGTCACCCGGGAAAACCTGGATACCATTGTTTGGCGCTTGCGCGAAGAGCTTTCTGCGGCGGGTTTGCCAAGGGAACTCGTTCGCCGGCATCCACGAGAAGGCTTGCGCCTGGCTTTGCTCCGCTCCTGTCACGGCTCCGCGGCCGATGACCCGGCCCTCCCTGGCACCCCTGCTTGAACAGCCGCTGCCATGGAAGAGGCTTCGCCCTCTCGGCCGGCGCCGTTCGGCCTTGGAATTCCGTTCAACACCAAGCAAGCCCTTCCGTTACCGCCAGTGGGCCGGGCCGCGCGGGGGAGTCATTGGATGACGGTGCGGCCGCGGCCCGGGACGATCTGGCCGATGAGCCAGCAACGATGGCCTTCGGTTTCAAGGAGGCGGTGAGCCTTTTCCGCGGCGTCGGCAGCGACCACGGCGATCATGCCGATCCCCATGTTAAAAACCTGGTACAACTCGGCTTCAGGCACCCGCCCGCGTTCCTGAAGGAGCGTGAAGATGGGGGGCACCTCCCAGGCGCCTTTGCGAATAACGGCGTCGCAATTCTTCGGGAGAATGCGCGGAACGTTGTCAATGAAACCGCCGCCGGTGATGTGGGCGAGGCCCTTGACGGCGGGCTGGCGGCGCCCTGTGCCCGCGGTCGCGGGGTTCAAGCGCCGGAGCAGCTTGAGAATGGCGCGCCCGTAGCTGACATGAACCTTGAGCAGCTCCTCGCCCACCGTGGATTTGAATCCGGGCAGGCGGCTGGTGGGCTTGAGCTTCAAGTCCTCGAAGAGGATTTTTCGGGCCAGCGAATAGCCGTTGGTGTGCAGGCCGCTCGAGGCCATGCCGAGAATCAGGTCCCCGGCCCGGATGAATCTGCCGTCGAGCATGCGGCTTTTTTCAACAACGCCGACGATGGTGCCGCAAACGTCATATTCGCCTGGCTGGTAAAACCCGGGCATTTGGGCCGTTTCGCCGCCGATGAGGGCGCAACGGTTTTCCGCGCAGGCCCTGGCAAAGCCGGCGATGATTTCAGTGAAAACGCGGGGCTCGAGCTTGCCGGTGCCAAGGTAATCCAGGAAAAAGAGCGGTTCGGCGCCCAACACCGCAATATCGTTGACGCAATGATTGACCAGGTCCTGGCCGATGGTGTCATGCCGGTCGAGGGCGAAGGCGATTTTGAGCTTGGTGCCGACGCCGTCCACGCTCGAAACGAGCACCGGCTGGCGGTACTTGCGGGTGTCGAGGGCGAACAGGCCGCCGAAACCACCGACTTTGCCGAGCACCTCCGGCCGGCGGGTGGCGGCCAGCAGGCGGGGAAGGGAGGCCTTGACCTGGTTGCCGAGGTCAATGTCCACGCCCGCGCGCGCATAAGCTTTTTGTTTCATCGGCGGGCAATTAAGCGGGAAGCCCGCCCGCAGGCCAAGGCTAAAATCCACGCAACTTTTTGCCCGGGCCGTTTTTCAATTTGCCGTGGGCCTGCAGAATGGGTACATAAGCAGTATGCGCTGGCGCATGGTGGCAGTGGTGTCGCTCGGCCTCAATCTCGCATTGATCGCCGCCTGGCTCCTTCGTCCAGCCCGGCCCGGCCGCGCCCCCCAGCACCCCGCGGGAACGATGGCAGGCGAGGTGGCTCCAGGAACCGTGCGGACCAACGTCGTCGTACGGCGCCAGTTTTTCTCCTGGCGCGAGGTCGAGTCGCCGGATTACGCCGTGTACATCGCCAACCTGCGGGACATCGGCTGCCCCGAGCAGACCATTCGAGACATCATTATTGCCGACGTCAACGCCCTTTACTCGAAACGGCTGGCGACCGAGGTGATTACCGCCGACCAACAATGGTGGCGGAGCGAGCCGGACGCGGAGGTGCTGGCCGCGGCGGTCCAAAAGGCGCGAGAGTTGGATGAGGAACGCCGGGCGCTGCTGACCCGGTTGCTGGGGCCGAATTGGGAAGCGCGGGACCTTACCAACCTCGCCCGGCCCAGCCGCCAGGGCATCGCCCTGGATGGCCCGGTCCTCGGTTATTTGCCGGCGGAAACCAAAGAGGCCATTCAGGAGATCAGCGCGCGCTCGGAGGACCGTTTGCGGGCTTACCTCGAGGAGCGGCAGCAGGCGGGGCTGGCGCCGGACCCGGTCGAGCTGGCCCGCCTCCGACAGCAAACGCGGGACGAGTTGAGCCGCGTCCTGGCGCCGCAGCAGCTCGAGGAGTTTTTGCTTCGCTATTCTCAAAACGCGAGCAATTGGCGCGCGCTGTTCGGCCAGCTTCAATTTTTCAACCCCACAGCCGACGAATTCCGCGCGGTCTTCCGGGCCACCGACAATTTGGATCAGAGAATCGATTTGCTTGGACCGGGCACGGACCCCAACACGGTCAGCGCCCGCAAGGCGCTCGAGGAGCAGCGCGAAAATGCGATCCGGCTCGCGCTGGGCCCCAAACGCTATGAGGAGTATCGGCTGTTGCAGGACCCCCTCTATCGCGAGGCCGTGGCGGCGGCGCGCGAGGCTGGCGAGCCGGAAAGTGCCCGGAAGATTTACCTGGTTAACCTTGCGGCAGCCGAGCAACTCGCCAGCATCCAGGCCAACACCAACCTGACCGCCGCGCAAAAGCAGATCGAAATCAACCAGCTCGCCCTGGACCAGCTTAAAGCCACAACCGTGGCCACAGGGCAGGAATTGCCGCCGGAGCCGCCGCAGGTTACGACGCCCCCGCGCCGGATTTACACCCTCCGCCAAGGAGACACGCTTCCCGTTATTGCGCTCATCCACGGCGTGCCGGTGAGCGCGATTCAGGCGGCAAACCCCAACGTGAATTTCAGCCGGTTGAAGCCCGGCGACACGATCACGATTCCCCGATCCGCCTTGGGACCGGTTTCGACGCAATAGCTTCAGCCTGCGGGAGTTTGGAACGCAGCCTGCTGCCTTCGGGCGGCGTATGCTGACTTCGTTTCACTCGCTTGCACTCGCGGGCGCAATCGCATGGTTGGTGATGCTTTCCTTGACCTTGGTGGGATACCTGTTCCGCTTGCAAATCCAGGAGTGGCGCACCCAACGGCGTTTGAAAGCCAAACGCAGGCTATTGGAGCTGAGAATGCGCTTCCGCCGCCACGCAGAGGCCGCGGCCACCCGCAGCCCCCAGTGGGAACCGGGGGCTTGGCTTGTCTTGGGGCATCGGCTGGGAGTGCTCCATCACAAGACAGTGCCAACTGTCCAGAATTTGGACGGTTGGTCCGCGTCGGCCAGCGTGGATTCCCACCCGGTTTGGCCGATGCAAAACGCTGTGGGGCAGGGCGCCGCCGCGGTCAACTGCTGACGCGGATTTGCCCCTGACGATGCCGCCGGAGCAGTTCGATGTCGGCATCCACCATGAGCTTGACCAGGTCCACAAACTTGGTCCGCGGCTCCCAGCCGAGCTGGCGTTTGGCTTTGCTGTAATCCCCGATGAGCAAATCCACTTCCGCGGGGCGGTAATAGCGCGGGTCAATTTCGACGTAGTCCCGCCAGTCCAGTCCCACGTGGCCGAACGCCACCTCGAGAAATTCCCGGACGGAATGGGTTTCGTTGGTGGCGATGACGTAGTCGTCGGGTTTGTCCTGCTGGAGCATGAGCCACATCGCTTCCACATATTCCTTGGCGTAGCCCCAGTCGCGTTTGGCATCGAGGTTGCCCAGATAAAGTTTCTGCTGCAGCCCGGCTTTGATGTGGGCAACCGCCCGGGTGATTTTGCGCGTGACGAACGTTTCGCCCCGACGCGGAGACTCGTGGTTGAACAGGATGCCGTTGCTGCAATGCATGTTGTAGGACTCCCGATAATTGACGGTAATCCAGTAGGAGAAAACTTTCGCGCAACCGTAGGGGCTGCGGGGGTAGAAGGGGGTCTTTTCCGTCTGCGGCACCTCGCGAACCATTCCATACATTTCACTGGAGGAGGCCTGGTAAAATCGCGGACGGATGCCGCTTTCGCGAATCGCCTCCAGCAGGCGAACCGTCCCCGTGCCCGTAATGTCCGAGGTGTACTCCGGACTGTCGAAGCTGACGCGCACATGGCTTTGGGCGGCTAGGTTGTAGATTTCCTCCGGCCCGATCCGACCCAGCAGGCGGGCCAGGGCGCTGGCATCGCTCAGGTCTCCGTAGTGCAGAAACAACCGGCTCTTGCCCGAGTGAGGATCGTCATAGATGGCGTCCAGACGGCCCGTGTTGAACGTGCTGGCGCGACGGATGATCCCGTGCACCTCGTAGCCTTTGGACAGGAGCAACTCGGCCAGATAGGAGCCGTCCTGGCCCGTGATTCCGGTAATTAACGCTTTCTTCGCCATATTTTGGGAGCGACAGATTCAACCAGTCCCAAGGCCGATGCAAGTCTTGAACCACGCCGCCGCGCTCGCGGATTCTCCTGAAACAGACCCGAAAACGCAGGCGGGGCTTGGCCGTCACACCGAAAAGCCGCCCGCTTCAACTGGCCGTTGGACCAGGCCCAGAATGGCACGCGCCGCGCGATGGCTGGCGCCCGGCGGACCCAGGGACCGAACGACTTCCGCCAGGCGCGCCTGAATCTGCTGACGCCGGGGCAGGTCGGTCAGCAAGTCGTGCGCGGCCGCGGCGAGGTTCTCCGCGCTGGCAGCATCCTGGATGAACTCGGGGAAAACCGGCTCCCCGGCCAGGAGGTTGGGCATGGCCAGATGGCTGACTTTGATGATGCGTTTGCCAATCTGGTAGGTGCTCCAGGAAGTCCGGTACAACGCGACGGTCGGCACCCCAAACCAGGCGCATTCCAAGGTCACCGTTCCGGTCGAGGCGATGGCCACATCGGCCTCGGTGAGGGACTCGGGCAGTCCGCCGACGCGCAGTTCCAGCTCGGGCGGCAAAGCGTGGGTCCGAGCCTGCTGCAACAGAGTTTCCTGGGGCACCACCAGCCGCGCCCGCAGGCCGGGCACCCGCGCTCGAAGAAGGGCGAGAGCGCCAAGCATCGCCGGCAAATGCCGCCGCAGCTCGGATTCGCGACTGCCGGGCAGCAGCAGAACCAGGGGATGCGACGGGTCCAACAGCGACGCGCCTCGCTCCGGGCGGGGCAACCCGGCGTAACGGTCAACCAGCGGGTGCCCGACAAATTCGACCCGGAACTGGGGCACCCGCCGGGCATACCACTCCTTCTCGAAAGGGAACAGGCTCAAAAGCAAATCATAATCGCGGGCGATTTGGAACACCCGGTTCTCGCGCGAACCCCAGACCTGTGGCGAGACGTACTGGACCAGCCGTGGATTCCAGTTGCGAAAATGGCCGTGCCGCGTGCGCAGGTGGCGCCGGATGGCTGCGGCAAACCGGCGGTTGAAGCCGGCGAAGTCCACGCAAACGATGACGTCCGGCAGCCGCTCCAGCGCCATCTGGTGCAAGCGGGCGAAAATCCGCCGGAACTGCAGGTAACCTCGCAACGCCTCGGCCAGCCCGATTACCGCATGCGCCGTCATGTCGCAGGCAATGTCCACCCCGGCGGCCTTCATGCGGGGGCCACCGGCCCCGAAAAAGCGGGGCTCCAGCGGCGTCCACAGCGGCTGCAGATCGGCGGTTGAAGGGGAAAGGGCAGCCCACTCTTCGCGCAGGGCGGCGACGAGTTCCGCGGCCAGCAAGTCGCCGCTGGCCTCCCCCGCGATAAGCATGAAGGCAGGGGGCCTCATGACTCAGAGCCGCGGGGCCTCGCGGGCGATCCGCTGGGAAATCTCGAGCGCCAGGTCCAGCGCCCGCTTGGCCGATTCCCCGCTGACCAGCGGCACCCGGCGCGCGCGAACACACTCGACAAAATGCGTCAGCTCCAGTTTCAACGGCTCGTCCTTGGCGATGGGAACCGGCTCCCGCACAATGCGCTTCCCGGCGAACTCGCTGACAATGACCGAATCCTTCGCGTTCAGCAGTTTCTTCAGCAGGGAGCTTTCCTGTTCCCCATCCTTGGCGATGCGGTAAATGAAACCCTCCTGAGCGCGGTAATCCAGGGAGATGTAGCTGGGGGCCGGTCCGCCGCTGAACACGCGAATCTTCCTCATCCGCTCGGGGCTGATGCGGCTGACGGTCAGGTTGGCGACGCAGCCGTTCGCAAAACGGAGCCGGGCGTTGGCGATGTCCTCCGAGCGGCTCAAAACCGCGATGCCCACGGCATCCAGGCCGACCACGGCGGAATTGACGAAGGCCAGCACCACGTCCAGGTCGTGAATCATCAAATCCAATACCACCCCAACATCCGTGCTGCGGGCCGGGTAGGGGGAGAGACGGTGGGTTTCGATGAACCGCGGCTCCGTCGCGACGGTTTGGAGGTATGCGAACACGGGGTTGAACCGCTCCACATGGCCCACTTGCAGCACACAGCCTTTCTGCCGGGCGGTTTCCACCAGCTCCGCCGCCTGCGCCGCGTCGTGGGTCATGGGCTTTTCCACCAGCACATGCCTGCCCTCAGCCAGCAAACGCCGCGCGAGCTCGAAATGAGTGGTGGTGGGCGTCACCACGCTCACCGCTTCGCTGGCCGCCGCGGCTTCCCCCGCCGAGCCAAAGGCGCGCACCCCGTATTTCTCGGCGATTTTTCGGGCCGGCTCGGCCGCCACATCATAAACGCCCACAAAATCCACCGCGCCCGACCGGGCCAGCTCCGCGTAGATGCGGGCGTGTTCCTTGCCCAGCGAGCCGGTGCCGAAGACCGACACCTTGACCCGGTGGGCGGCATCGGAGTATTGATCGCTCGTCATGCCGGGCCATTCTGACACCGAAGCCGCCCCGCTGACAACAGTCAACGTGCCGCAGTTTGCGCGTTGCAAACCAGCGAGGCTGAAGCTACATAAGCGCCGTGATGATTGTTGGCTACCTCGCCGCCGCCGTGGGCGGCTACTTGCTGGGATCGGTCCCGACGGGCTACCTGCTGGCGAAGGGACGGGGGCTGGATATCCGCAGCGTCGGAAGCGGCAACATCGGCGCCACCAACGTCTTCCGCACCCTCGGGGTCGCCGCCGGCCTTTGCGTCTTGCTGGTGGACGCAATCAAAGGGGTGATCCCCGTGATCGGCGTCCGCTGGCTCTGGCGCGAACTGGACCCTTCCGCCTCCGCGCTCACGCTGGAGTGGGCCGGCATTGTGGCCGGCTTTTGCGCCGTTCTGGGACATAACTACACTTGCTGGCTGGGGTTCAAGGGCGGCAAGGGCATTGCCACCTCGGCGGGCGTTTTGGCGGCCTGGGTGCCTTGGGCGTTCTTGATTCTGCTGGGCGTCTTTGGCGCCGTTCTGCTGGCGACGCGCTACGTCTCGCTGGCGTCCATCAGCGCGGCCGTGGCGCTGCCCTTCGCCGTGTGGCTGACCGGCGGGAGCCTCAGTCTGATCCTTATCACCGCCGCGCTCGGGACCCTGGCGGTTTACAAACACAAAGCCAACATCCAAAGATTGCTCCAAGGCACTGAAAACCGGCTGGGCAAGCCCAGACCCGCCCCGGCCGAGGGCCTGAAGAGGTGAGATGAAATGAAAATTGCAATAATTGGTGCGGGCGCGTGGGGGACGGCGCTGGGGCGCCTGCTGGTCTTGGGCGGCAACGAAGTAACGCTGTGGGGCCACGTGCCGGCATGGCTGGACGAGATGCGTCAGACGCACCGCAACGAGCGTTTCCTGCCGGGCATTGATTTGCCCCGCGCGCTGCACCTCGAGAGCGACTTCGACCGTGCCGTTCGGGCAACGGAGTGCGTCGTGGTTGCCGTCCCCTCCCAGGTTTTTCGTGACGTGACACGCCGGCTGGGTGATTACTCCGGGCTGGTCGTGACCGTAACCAAGGGCATCGAGTATGACACCGGCCTGACGATGAGCGGCGTTTTGACCGAAACCGCGCCTCAAGCGACCCCCGTGGCGCTCTCGGGACCGACCTTTGCGGTCGAGGTCGCCCGCGACATCCCCACCGCAATTGTGGCGGGCAGCCGCCACGCCGGAGCCGCGCAGGCCGTCCAGGCCCTGTTCAGCCGTTCCAGTTTCCGCGTTTATACCAGCCAGGACGTGCTCGGCGTTGAACTCGGCGGCGCGTTGAAGAATGTGATTGCCATCGCCGCAGGCATCAGCGACGGGCTGGGCTTCGGCGATAATTCCAAAGCGGCGTTGGTCACGCGCGCGATTGTCGAGATGCGCCGGTTGGGGGTTGCCTGTGGCGCGCGGCCCGAGACCTTCACCGGCTTGAGCGGGCTCGGCGACCTGATGGTCACCTGCTTTTCAAGGCACAGCCGCAATCGGGGGTTCGGCGAGCGCGTGGGGCGCGGGGAGCGCCCGGCCGAGATCGCGGCCGGCATGGTCGCGGTTGCCGAGGGATACCCCACCGCCCGGTCAGCCCACCGGCTGGCCCGAAAGCATCAGGTGGAAACCCCCGTCATGGACGAGGTTTACGCGATTCTCTACGAGGGCAAGAACGCCGAACAGGCGGTCCGCGACCTGATGCTCCGGGACCTCAAACCTGAAATTTAGCGCTCCCGGCCTGCCGGGGCTTGGGCGGCGGCGTCCTCAGGCCATGGCGTCGCGGATGAGACGCAGCAGCTCGTCATACTCATCCACCGGCCGGAATTGCGGAAAGCGGTCCTTGACGTTCTGCGGCGCCCGGAACAGAAATCCCACATCCGCCTCGCCCAGCATGGCCGTGTCGTTAAAAGAGTCACCGGCCGAAATCACCCGGTAATTAAGCAGCTTGAGCGCGGCCACCGCCTTTTGCTTCTGCTCCGGGACCCGGAGTTGATAACCAGTAATGCGGTCGTTTTCGACCACCAGGCGATGACACAACAGCGTGGGCCAGGCAAGCTTGCGGAGCAGGGGAGCGGCAAACTGCTCGAAGGTATCCGACAGAATGATGACCTGAACGAGGGACCGCAGCTCATCCAGGAAACCCTTGGCGCCCGGCAACGGGTCCAGTGTGCCAATCACGGCCTGAATGTCGGAAAGCTTCAATCCATGTTGATCCAGAATCGCCAGCCGGCCCCGCATCAGTTTGTCGTAGTCCGGCTCGTCACGAGTGGTGCGCCGCAGCGCCGCAATGCCGGTCTTCTCCGCAACCGCAATCCAGATTTCGGGAGTCAGAACTCCCTCCATATCCAACGTGACGATTGATTGTTTCACGGAGCGGAAGTATTCCAAAACCCGGCGGGGCTGTCCAGTTGCGCGCGTCCGCCACGGCCGGTCAGCGGCCCAAGCCCAGCTCCCGCGGCGTGCACCCGGTCACACCAAACACGAACGTTTGTCCGTCGTAGAACCGTTCTCGCAGCTCGAAGTTCTCGAACGCCACGCCCCCTGGGATGGGGCGCTTCGAGAGCCAGTAGGTGTACCGCCCATTGACCGCCACCTGCAAATCCTCCCGGTACGCTCCCGGCGCTTTCGCCCAGTATTGGGTCACCTTGATTCCCCCGTAATGCCACAACCTCGAGTTGGGAAAGGGAAAAACCGAGGCCGGATGTTCCTCGTCGTTGGTCACCGCCACCAACACGCCGCCCTCCGGGGTGCGATGAAGCTCGGTGAGAGAATAAGTGCGATGGGGCGCAAAACCGGCGTCGGTGTAGTTGGAGTAAACCTCGAGGCTGCTCACCACCCTGTCTTTGAGCCAAAGCTGCCGCGTGCGGGCCAGGTTGCCCATCGTGGCGCTCAGGATGCAATACTCCAGCGGCGCGCTGTCTTCCTCCCGAAACACCGCCAGTTCGATTTCATCCGGCCGGTCGCTCCGTTGGCGCACCACCACCCGGGCATGCGCCCCATTGTCGAACCGCTCAACCTTCAAGGTCACTTCCAGCTCCTCCCGGCCGCCCGGGTGTGTGGTCAGGGTTCCCGCAACCAGATTCGTCGAACCCTCCTTCGAGGCCGCCCGGATTCGTTTGCCCGCAACGTTGTCAAGGCGGCTGTGCTCCAGCTCACTGAAGCCGCGCCGGCCCTTGACCACCGGCTCGACGGCAATGAAGTTAACCAGGTCGTAGCGTTTCCCGGGCAGCACGGGGTAGCCCAGCCGGATCAGACCGCGCGGCTCGCCCCCCCTGAACCCAGCGGGTGGAACCGCCCAAAGCAGTCCGCCGCGAATGCCCCAAACGGGCTGATTGGTCGTGAGACCCGGCTGGACCCAATCCGCCCCATGCGCTGCGAGCGCCGCGGTCGCCAGGATCAAAAACAGCGGTCTGTTGGGACGGCTGCAGGAAGCGCTCACGGCAGCTTTTGTCCGTTCACGACCAGCTCGAGCCCGTCATGACTGGCGTTGCGGACGAACCGGGCAGTCACACCGGCTGGAACCGTGTAATCCACCTTCAGCGTGCGGTCCTCAAGCTTCCACGAAACCTCGACCGGCCCCGGCTTGGTGAGGGTGGTGCCGCGCGCCCAGGCCAGGCCGGACAGCCGGGGGCTGATTTCGATGGTTTGCGCCCCCGGCGCGGTCGGCTTGACGCCCAGCACGACGCGATTCAAAAAACGCGTCGGGGCGGATGACCAGGCGTGACAATGGCTGCGCGTCGGCCAGCGCCCGCCGCCGGTGGTCCCGCTGGGAAAGCTCTCCCAGACGGTCGTCGCCCCCGCTTCAAGCATCGGCAGGTAGTTCTGGTAGATGGCCTTGATGATCTCCTCTTCCATCCCCAGTTTTTCGTACGCCTCGTAAAGGTACAGGGCGGCGAAGGGCGAGCCGAGCCGCACCATCTTCTCCGGGGGATGCACCAGGTTCTGCCGCGCCGCCTCCCGCCACGCCTCCGGCACGATGTTATACAGCAACCCCAAAAAACTGGTGTGTTGCGAAACCGAGGGGCTCGGCTTGCCGTCATCATGCACGCTGTCCGGGTAGGCGTTGCGGGCGGGGTCCCACAGCGCGTTGATGCCTTGGACCAGCCGCGCGCGGTATTGGCGCAGCCAGGCCGCGTCGGCGGCCTGGCCGAGCACCTCGGCCTCCTTCAAGGCCGCGTCAATCGCCCCCACGATGAACATGCTGTTGTGCACCACCGTGCGGCGGCCCTGGTCGCTGCCACTCCAATCAAACATGTTCCAGAACGGCCCGCTGAACAGCCCCTGTTCATTCGTAAACGACTCCGCTCCCTTGAGATTCCGGATGACCGCCGGATACATCGCCGCCAGAAATTCGCGGTCGCCGGTTTCAAAGTAGTAATCCCACGTCGAAATCCCCCACAGGAAGCTCCAGGCCGGAAGCAGCGTATCCCAGCCGGAGGGCGTCTGGCAGCCGGTGATGGGGAATCGTTCGAGCGACTGGGCGGTGATCCGGATGCAGCGGCTCGCCAGGTCATACGCGCCAAAGGCGCCGTAGGCGAGCAGCGATTCATTGCGCGCATCCCCCACCCAATGGGTCTGCTCGTAAAGCGGGCAATCGGTGTAGGTATCCTCCATGCACAGCTTCAGCGTGCGCGTCGAGATGTCCCAGATTCTTTCCAGCCGCGCGTCGCTGCAGGCGAAGCTGCCCGCCTGGTTGACCGGGTAGGTCGAGGAAATCAGTTGGAACTTGCGGATTTGAACCGGCGTCCGCTGGTGGCGCAGCGTGATGAACACATAGCGCCCGGAGCGGCGCTTGAGCGAAGTGAACCGGTTGACGCCAGCCCGGGTGATGTAGCGCATGCCGTTGCGGTTGCCCCCGGTATGCTGAAGCCGGCCATCGGGCGAAATGTATTCGATGCCGAAGATGTCCACCGCCACGCCCGCATCGGCGATCAGCTCGAAATCGTAGTAACCGACGTCCTGCTCGCCCAGGTCGTAAAGCAGTTCGACGTCGCCCCGGCTGGAGGGCAGCACGGTGGTAACCTCTGGGTTGTCATGAATCAGACCGGAGGGATTCCGGACCAGGCTGGCGCCGTCCTCAATCACCCGGCGGTCGGTGAACTGCCAGGCAGTGTCGGTCACGAACATATCCCGTGAGGCCAGCAGCCGGGCGCGGGGCCCGGCGGCCGCCATGAACCCCGGGAGATTCGTCCCGGCCTGCAGCAGCTCGCTGGAGGTCTTTTGGAATCCTTCGATCAGCTTGCGCAAGAGGGGATCGTCCTGCGTGAATTGAATCCAGAGCAAGTCGTTGGTGGCGATGGCGAACTCGGGCAAGGGCAGCAGCACGAAGGGGTTTTCGTGGTTGGGTTCGAGCGGGTTGACCAGTTGATAACCCGCCGGCTCAACGAAGCGCAACGCCTTCTCCTTGTCGTGGCCAAACAGGTTCTGGGAAAAGGCAACCACCACGTGCCGGCCGGGCTGAAGCGCGAAGCGGTTATCCCTGGCTTGCGCCCCGTCCACCGACACCCGCATGCCGGCCGTCCGGAGCGTCAGGGTGACCGGGGCGGAGTTTTCCACCACCGTGGCCATGCCGCAGGCGGCGCTGGCGGTGTGATTGGCTTCGATGATGCCCGGGTTCGACAGCCGCACCGCCGGGAGGCAGAAGTCCCACCCGTCGGCCCGCACCACCTTGGCGCCAGCGAACGACCGGAACGGCCGGGGTTGCAGACTCATGAGCGCAACGTCCCGCGGACGCAGGTCTTTCCAAGGTCCACCGTGCGTGTCGAACAACACGGCGGCGCGGGAGAACCGCGAGGCCGGCAGTTGGGCGTTATAGAGTTCCGCCGGCTCCATTTGAATGCTGACCTTGGGCGTCTCGCGCACCCAGGCCGGAGCCTCGGCCACCTCCCAGGATGCGTCGGTGATCAGCGTTTTAACCCGGCCCTTGGCATCCGTAACATCCAGTTGCGCCAGCAGTCCCGCCTGTTTGGGAATGCGATGAAAATCCCCGACGCCGTAATACCGCGCCACCACCTCGATCACGTTGCCGCCCGGCTGCAGGTAAGGCGCGGCATCAATCACGTCATACTGGTAGTGCTCGGGCCAGGCGCGCGCCGGCCCGTCATTGACCCAGCGCCCGTTGATGAACAGCCGGTAGAAACTGTCAGCCGTGATGCGCAGCGTCGCCGTCTGGATTTCTCCGAGTTTGAACTGCCTGCGGGCGATCACGGTCTGGTTGTAGGCATGCACATCCTGTCCCTGTCTCCAAATCCACTGGGCCTTGAGGGGCGGGAGGGCCGCACTGGCCGAGCCAGAAGGCGGGTTGGCCAGCAGGGCGGCAGGCAAGGCGAGCAAACTCACGAGTCGAACCAGCGGCAACACAGGACATTGATTCATGCCGGCAGAAAAGCCGAAAGTTCCGCTTTCTGCCAGGCTTTTTTGACTCCGGACTGCCCCCTCAACTCCTGACCGATCGAATCGGGTGAACAGATTTGACCACGGCGCAAACCAATAAGCTGCCCCCCCGACGGGGCTCAGCGGCCGGGCGCAGGGCAAGGCTTTCGAAACCGTCCGCGAGGAAGAGGCGAAAGCACAAACGCGGCGCCGCCAAAAGCATTTGCCGGCAGGGTCAGACTGGGGCAGGCTGCGGAAACGAGTTCCTGTCTGTTAACCTGAACGCCGTATGACTGTCTTGCCCATCATGGCGCGGGAGTTGCGTGTGCAGGCGCGCCGGTCGGCAACCCGCTGGGTTCGATTGGGGATTGGGTTTGCGGGTGTGCTCTTGGGCGTGGCCCCCTTGCTGCTGGCTGGACCCATGCGAAGAACGGCAACCACGGGCCAGCCGGTCTTTTGGGGCATGATTGTCATCGGGCTCGCGGTGTGTCTGGGCGCCTGCCTGGCGGCCGCCGCGGGTTTGAGCGCTGAACGGCGCGAAGGGACCCTTGGACTGTTGTTGCTCACCCGGGTGCGGCCTTTGGACTTGCTGCTGGGCAAGTTCGGCTCGGGCAGCTTGACCAGTGTGCTGGCGCTTTTGTCGTTGCTGCCGGTTTTCATGATTGCCTTGCTGGCAGGCGGCGTCACCGGCGGGGAAGCCTGGCGCTCGGCCCTGGCGCTTCTAAACGGGCTGTTCCTGGCATTGGCTGTGGGTTTGTTCGCCGCCGCGAGCGCGCTCGACCCGGGAAAGGCGATTCGACGGGCGGTCTGGCTCTTGTTGGCGATCCAAGTGGTGCCTCCCGTGCTTTATGCGCTCAATGGAGCCTGGCTGTGCGCGGCGCCGAGTCCTTGCTTCGCCCTGTATAAGGCGGGTGACCTCGCTTACCGGGCTGCCCCCGGGGTCTATTGGGGAGCGCTGATTGTGCAGCATTTGCTCGGTTGGGGCCTGCTGATGGGAGCGGGCGTGAGACTGAGGCGGAGCGGGTTTGACTCAGGCAGTTGGGCGGGTGAGGTGGGCGCCCAGGGCGCACCCGTCCTGGCCGCCGTGGATTCGCAGCGCCGCCCTCAACCGCTCGATTGCGACAACACGATTCCGTGGTTGGTGAGGCGCCAGCGAGGCATCCGCGCGGCGTTCTGGAGCGCGGCTCTCGTGGGGATTCTTCATCCGGGCATGTTTTTCTTCCACCAGCCGGCGTTCACCCTGCCATCCGCCCTCTGGTTTACCGCTGTTCCAACCATGGTGGTGGGCGTGGTTTCGGGCTGCCTCATCGCCTGGGGAGCCAGCCGGTTCTTCCTGGATTCACGGCAGTCGGGCCTGCTGGAGTTGCTCCTCACCACGCCGTTGGGCCGAGAACGGGTCTTGGCGGGCCAACTGCGCGGCCTGTGGGGACTGGTCGCCGGTCCCTTGGTCGTTCTCTGCGTGCCGTCCCTTGCCGGCTTGATTGCTGTCGCCACCAGCAACGCCTTTCCCGTCGCAACCTGGAAGTACTATCAACTGGCCGCCGGCTTCCTGGGATTGGTGAACACCGCGCTCGGAGTCTGGGCTCTGCTCTGGTTGGGCCTGTGGTTCGGGCTCAAAGCCAGAACCCGGGTTGCGGCGGTCGGATGGACGGTTGGTTTGGTGAAGGGGGTCCCCTATCTGTTGAGCGTTCTGCTGACGCCCCTGTTTCTGGCGCTCACACGCGTTTGGGGGACGCATCTGCTGCTCGCCATGCTGATGCAAGGCATTCCCGCCGTAATCTACATGTGTCTTATCGCCGGGGCTCGGACTCTGCTTGCGCAGCACCTGGCGCACGGAACCTCCGAGGACGCCCATCCGGCAAAGGCGCTGGTCCAGGCGCTGCCTTCCGCAGCCCGGCCCCTGCGAAATCTCCGGCATTGGACGCCTTCCACGCGGTCTTGATCCGCCAGCCCATCCCGATCCAATCCTGTCCTTCCTCGCGCCCGCGAGGAAGCGAAGCTCCGGCAAGCGGGCCGCTGCGTGGCAGCGGTCTCGCCGCAGGGCGCTTCGGGCGCCTCGCAACGCTCCCCGCGCCCACCCCGGCTCCACCAGTCAGCTTCGGCCGAGGCGCGGCGTTGGCAAAGGGGCCGCCTCCGGGTTAGTATTCATCCTGCATGACGTTTCTGCCGATTGTTGCGCGTGAACTGCGCATCGCTTCGCGGCGCCGGGCCACTTACTGGGTCCGGAGCGGCGCGGCAGGCCTGATTCTGCTGGTGGGTGCGTGGTTCTTCTTGATGCTGCACCGCGAGGCGCCGCGACAACTGTCTTCGGTGCTGTTCGGGGTCACCACGGGGGCCGCCGTTCTTTACTGTCTGCTCAGCGGCGTCCGGGCCACCTCGGATTGCATCAGCCAGGAGAAGCGCGAGGGAACTCTCGGGTTGCTGTTTCTAACGGACCTCCGAGGCTACGACGTGGTGCTGGGCAAGCTGGTGTCCAACTCGGTGAACGTGTTTTACGCCGTGCTCGCGGTTCTGCCGATGCTGGCGATTCCCTTGCTGATGGGGGGCGTGACTGTGGGGCAGTTTTGGCGGATGGCGTTGGTGGCGCTCAATACCTTGTTCTTCTCCTTGTCGGTCGGAATTCTGGTCTCGAGCTTCAGCCGGGACCCGCGCCAGGCCGCGGGCTTGACTTTCCTGGCGTTGGTCACGGTGACAGGCCTCTTGCCGGCCTGTGGGGCGTGGCTGGCGTATGTGCGCAAACTGCCCCGCCTGGCCGAATGGCTTTACCTCCCCAGCCCTGCCTACAGTTACATGCTGGCCTTCGACGCCTTTCGCTTCAAGCCGGGCGAGTTCTGGCGTTCCCTCGGTTTGATCCATGGCCTGGCTTGGCTGGGACTCGGGGTCGCCAGCTTGGTCGTGCCGCGGGCGTGGCAGGACCGGCCGGTGGACGGCGGCAGCCGGGGGGGGCACCCCTGGTCGCACGAATGGACTTATGGAGACGCCGTCGAGCGGCGCGCCGTCCGGGTGCGGTTCCTGGCGGTGAATCCGTTCTTCTGGCTGGCGTCGCGCGCACGCCTCAAGCCGGCCTATGTCTGGGCGGTCCTGGGCTTGCTGGCGGTCGGCTGGTTTTGGGGGCTGACGAAATTCGGCCGGGATTGGCTCAACGGAGGCATCTATGTCACGACGGGCATCGTCTTGAACCTATTGCTGAAAGGTTGGATGGCATCGGAAGCGGGCCGTCAATTGGCCGAAGAACGGCAGCAAGGCACACTGGAGCTGCTCCTCTCAACCACGCTGAGGGTGCGCGACATCCTGACCGGCCAGCGGCTGGCGTTGCAGCGGCAGTTCCTGGCGCCAACGGTGTTCGTGATTTTTCTGATGGGCCTGTTCTACATGGCCGGGCTGTCCGAGATGGACGGGGGGGACCGCGCGGCCTGGACCGCATTTTGGTTCGGTCTGCCCGTGATGCTGGTGGCGGACATGATCGCTCTGTATTGGGTTGGCATGTGGCAGGGCGTTGCGGCGCCAAACTGGAATCGCGCGGCCAGCAACACCGTCAGCCGGATTCTGGTTTTCCCCTGGGTGATTTTTGCCATCGTGCTGTTGCTGACGGGGCTTTCGGGCCTTGCGATGGGCGGCTCTGAGCTGGGATGGAGCTTTGCGTTTACTTTGTGGTTTGTGCTGGGGATTGGGACGGATATCGGTTTTAGCGCCGCAGCCCAGCAGAAACTGCTCACCGAGTTTCGCGAAATGGCGACCCGCCGCTATGAAACGCCGTCCCCCTGGTGGAAGCGGCTCTTGGGGGTTGAATAGGTCCGCGGCGGCCATACCGTACGGCCCCTCCCATCGGCTGCGGGCCAATTGAATGATTGAGGCGCTTCGGGTGGTTCGTTAATGTGGGCAGGCAATGTTGACGGTTTGGCGATGGTTCTTGGCCGTGGTGCTCCTGGCGGGGCTGGTTTTCCGCCTGGGCGGGGCGGAAGCTCCCAGCCCGGAGGAACGGGCATTCATCGCCGCAGCCCAGGCTTTTGAGGGAGGGTTCTTCGAACGCGCGGACAAGGAGCTCGAAGCCTTTGCGCAGCAGTTTCCCGCCTCGGCGCGCGTGCCGGAGGCCGTCCTGATGCAGGCGCAGGCCCGGGTGCAGCTCAAGAATTATGCGGGGGCGATTGAGTTGCTCTCCGCGCGGCTGGCAACGGCGGGAACCTGGATGGACCAGTACCTCTTCTGGCTCGGCGAGGCGCACAATCGCCAGGACCAGTACGCGCAGGCCGCCGATTATTTCGCGCGGCTGGTGCGCGAGCAGACCAATTCCTCCCGCCGGCTCGAGGCGGCCGTCGCCGAAGCCGCGGCGCGGTCAAAACTGGCGCAATGGCCGCAAGTGGTGGCGCTGTTGCAGGACAGCAACAGCGTCGTTCAGGTCACCGGCCGTTCCAACCCGACCAATGGCTTGGTGGTGCGCGGCTTCCTGTTGTTGAGCGAGGCGTATCTGGCTCAGGGACAATACCGGGCCGCCGAAGCGGCATTGCAACCGCTGGCGGGCGTTCCGCTGCATCCCCGGCTGGACTGGCAGCGGCAGCATGTGCTCTGCCGCATTCAGTTGGCGGAAAACCGGGCCGAAGAGGCCCTGGCCTGCAGCAGCAATCTCCTGGTGCTGGCCACCAACGCAGCCCAACCGCAACTGCTGGCCGACAGCGCGGCGTTTCGAGCAGGGGTCTTGGAGAAACTCGGGCGGGTCGGCGACGCCATCGCCGCGTATCAAAACAACCTGGCGGACGGCGTGCCCGCCGAGCGGCAGCGCCAGGCGCTGTTGAAAATCAGCTCGCTGGCGCTGGAGGAAAACGACCTCGCGCAAGCCACCGCCACCCTCGAGCGGTTTTATGCCCAGCATCCGGCCGCGCCGGCTGCGGACCTCGCCCTGCTGACCGTTGGCGAGTTGCGCCTGCGCCAGTCGGTCGCCCTGGCCGGGAAGGCGGCGGCGGGCGGGGCGGGAGCCGCCACCAACGCCGCCCTCGCCACGAATCTCATGGCCTCGGCGCAGGCGGCCTTCTCGGAATTTGTCTCCAAGTTCCCCCAAAGCCCCCTCCTGGGCAAAGCGCAGCTCGATTTGGGCTGGTGTCTCTGGACCGATAATCGGTGGGCGGAGAGCCGCGCGGCCTTCCAGGCAGCTACGACCAACCTGCCCGCCCCCTCCGTGGACCTCGCCGTGGCCCATTTCAAACTCGGAGACGTCTGCTTCCAGGAACAGGATTACACCAACGCCCTGGCCAACTACCGCGTCATCCGCGAAAAATTCGCCGGCATTGAGGAGGTCCGAACCAACTTGCTCGAGCCGGCCCTCTACCAGGAGGTGCGCGTGGCGCTGGCGGCGGGGGATGTCACCTCCGCGGCGCGCGCGCTGACCAACATCTTGGGCAGTTTCCCCGAAGGCTTTCATGCCGAACGCGCGTTGCTGCTGGTGGGAAGCGAGCTGGGGCGGAAGGGCAATCCCGCGGCGGCGCGCCAGTTGTTCGAGGATTTCCTGCAACGGGCGCCGGCCGCCCCGCTGCTGCCTGAGCTGCGGCTGGGGGTGGCGCGAACCTACGAACGGGAAGGGAAATGGACCGAAGTCATCGCCGCCTACGACCAGTGGCTGGGCCAGTTCACCAACCATCCGGCCCGCCCCCGCGCCGAGTATGACCGCGCTTGGGCCTGCTGGCAGGCGGGTCTGGAAACGAATGCCTTGACCGGCTTCACCAATTTCGTGGCGCAATATCCCGCTCACGAGCTGGCCCCGCTGGCCCAGCGCTGGGTGGCGGATTACTTCTTTCGCAACGGCGACCCGTTCCAAGCCGAGAAAAACTACCAGTTGCTTTATAAAAGCACCAACTGGCCCCCCTCCCGCATCACCTACGAGGCCCAGTTGCTCGCCGGCCGCGCCGCCATGGCCCGCCTGAGCTGGGAGGATGCGGACGATTACTTCACCCAGTTGTACAACGACACCAACTGCCCCTACCTGGACCTCCGCGTCCAGGCCCTCTTCGGTTACGGCGACTATTGGATCAGCCGCGATTCGACCAACAAAGTCGCGGATTACGACCAGGCCATCGGCGCCTTCAACGGCATCCTGAGCCGCCACCCCACCAACCGCCTGGCCGTGCTCGCCTTGGGCAAGATCGCCAGTTGTTACCTGCAACGCGCCCTCGCCTCCCAGGATTATGAGCTGTCCCGGACCAATTTCCTGCAGGTCATTGCCGCGACCAACGCCGATGTCACCGCCCGCAGCATCGCCACCGTGGGCCTGGCCGTGGTCCTGGAAAAGCAGGCCGCCCTGGCCCGCACGCCCGCCGAGCAGTTGGCCTTGCGCAAGCAGGCCCTGGATCATTACCTGGATGTGTTCTACCGCAAGGTCGTGCGCGAGGGGGAGGCCCCGGACGAATTCTGGACCCGCAAGGCGGGTTTGGACGCCGCGGCGCTGGCCGAAACCCTCCAGGAGTGGGAAAGCGCCATCCAGCTTTATCAGCAGTTGATGGAAATGGTCCCCGCCTTGCGGCCGCGGCTCGAGAAAAACGTTCTGCGCGCCCGCGAGCAATTGGCGCGCGAGCGCGGCGCCGCCGGCTGAAATGCGGCATTGACACGGTCCGGCGCCCTCCCTTAGCTTCTGCGCGCAAAGAGCAACCGTGCTTTGCCCCGAATCAGCATTCGGGGATTTTTCTTGAATTATGGCCAACACAATACTGGTCGGCGCCCAATGGGGCGACGAAGGCAAAGGCAAAATTATTGACGTGCTCACCGAACAGGCGGACGTGGTGGTTCGCACCCAAGGCGGAAACAACGCGGGGCACACCGTCCATCTCAAGGGCCAGAAGTACGTGCTGCACCTGGTTCCCTCGGGCATCCTCCGCAAAGGCAAGGTCTGCGTCATCGGCAACGGCGTGGTCGTGGACCCCGTCAGCCTCATGACCGAGATCGAAGGCTTGCGCAAACTGGGGGTCCGGATCAACAAGAACCTGTTCCTGAGCGAAACCGCCCACGTCGTGTTCCCTTACCATCGCGAGCTGGACGCGCAGCGCGAAACCCGCAAAGGCCGGCAAAAAATCGGCACCACCAAGCGCGGCATCGGTCCCGCCTACGGCGACAAAGCCGCCCGGACGGGTCTGCGGGTGCTGGACCTGATCCGGCCCGAGCGCTTCCGCGAACAGTTGGCGGCGCGCATCAAGGAAAACAACGAGGTGCTCAAAGCCTTCGGCGCCAGGCCCCTCTCCTTCAAACAGGTGCATGAGGCCTACCGCCAGGCCGGCGATTACCTCGCGCCATTTGTCACCAACACTGTCGTGCTGCTGCACGAGGCGTTGCGCCGGGGCGACAACATCCTGTTCGAGGGCGCGCAGGGCACCTTCCTGGATATTGACCACGGCACCTACCCTTTCGTGACTTCATCCAATACCACGGCCGGCGGCGCCTGCACCGGCTCGGGCATCCCGCCCCACCGCATGGACCGCGTGGTCGGCGTCATGAAAGCCTACACCACCCGTGTCGGAGAGGGGCCGCTTCCGACTGAAAACGCCGAAATCGCCGACATGCTGCACGCCATGGGACGCGAATTCGGGGCGACGACGGGCCGGCCGCGCCGCTGCGGCTGGTTTGATGCCGTGGCCACCCGCCACGCGGCGATGGTCAACGGCATAGACGACCTGGCCATTACCAACATTGACGGGCTGGACACCATGGAAACCCTCAAGGTGTGCATCGGCTACCGTTGCGGGCGCACCCGCTTCGATTACGTCCCCAGCGACGTCGAAGTGCTCTCCCAATGCGAGCCGATCTATGCCGAGTTTCCGGGCTGGCGCACCCCCACCCACCACGCGCGCAAATGGCGGGACCTCCCCCCCAAAGCCCGCGCCTATCTCAAAGCCCTGGCCGAACTGACCGGCGCCAACCTCGCCATCGCCTCGGTCGGCCCCGGCCGCGAGCAAACCATCTTCGTCTAACCTTATGCAGGCGCAGGCGGCTCACCTCTCCGCCGAAGCGAAGGCCTCCCTTCCGCGTCACGTGGCGGTCATCATGGACGGCAACGGCCGCTGGGCCCGCCAGCGCCATCTGCCGCGAATCGAAGGACACCGCGCGGGGGCTGAATCCGCCCGCGCCATCATCCGCGCCGCCGGCGAGCTGGGAATCAAATACCTCACCCTCTACGCCTTCTCGGTCGAAAATTGGAATCGTCCCCGGGAAGAGGTGGACGCCCTGATGAAGTATCTGGTCCATTACCTCAAAACCGAAACGTCCGAGCTCAACAAGAACAACGTCCGCCTCGAGGTCATCGGCCAGATTTACCGCCTGCCCGAGGCCGTCCAGGACCATCTGAAAAAGGCAATCGCCACGCTGTCCCGCAACAACGGCCTGACCCTGATCATGGCCCTGAGCTACGGCGGTCGCACCGAAATTGTCGAGGCCGCCCGCCGCATCGGCGCGGAAATCAAGGCCGGAAAACTGGACCCGGCGGAGATCAACGAACAGGTCTTCGCCCAGCACCTCTACACCCGCAACTTCCCGGACCCGGACCTGTTGATCCGCACCAGCGGCGAAATGCGGGTGAGCAACTTCCTCCTGTGGCAAATCTCCTACGCCGAACTGGTGGTCACCCCCACCCTCTGGCCCGACTTCCGCAAACCCCAATTCTACGCCGCCCTCGAGGAATACGCGCGACGCCACCGCCGCTTCGGTGGAATCTGAGCCGGCCGATGCCGAATCCAGTGCCTCCCCGCCGCCTCCCGCCGGACCCGGTGAATGTCCGGCAGTTTACCGCATCCAGGCGGGGAAGTAACTCTCGCCCTGCTTGCTTGCGAAGGTGATGTCGTAGCTGTTGTGCCAGGGCAGGGACCACAGCGCCCGCGTGCGCACGTACCGGACCGACCCGTCGAAAAACCCCACCTGCAGGCCCCGGTTGTGGCGCTGAATGGCGAAATGCTTGAACTCGTAGTTCACGCCCGACCACTCCCCATTGAAGGCGGGTCGCAGCGACCCGTTGCCCGACGTGTCCGGCCCGCCCCCGCGCCACATCGCATCCGCCATCAGGGGCGTTTCCGTCGGCCGCTGCGCCGCATGAATCTTGCGCCAGTTCCTTGACGTCGGGCGTCCCTGCAAAGCCGTCACACTGGGGGGCGGATTGTAAATCCAGGAGTTGGCGCCGTAGCTTCCAAGAATATCCATCGTGACCATCGCCTCGCTATCCCGGATGGGAAAATTGAAGGCGGTCTCGGGCCCCCCGTGCTCCACCGTGGCCGTCGAGGTTAGCGGCACCTTGACCTCCTGGGCGCCCGGCCCGCGCCGCATCGTCGTCACCGGACAAAGCAGCAACTGCGGCTTCTTGTTGTAGTACCGGCGCAGGGCATAAAGCCATTCCCCGCGTTCCCACGTCACGTCGTCGCCTTCGCTAAACGAGCCGTTGTAGTCATCGGTATAAGTGTGCCAAATGATGCCCCATTGCTTGAGGTTCGACACGCAGTTGGCCGCGCGCGCCTTTTGCTTGGCCCGGCTCAGGGCCGGCAGCAGCATGGCGGCCAGCATCGCAATAATCGCGATCACCACCAGCAACTCGATCAAGGTAAAACCCCTCCAACGGGCTCGTGAACGGCAGGTCGAATCTCGGGCAGCCAGGTTTCTCATAATCTCGAATTGGCGCCCATTGTGGCGGAACGCCCACCCCCCTGTCATGTGGCATGAAGTGGCCACAAACGGCCGGGCCGGACTCAACCGCGTGGCCTTATTCCCTTCTCAGCCGAAAGAAGGTGCTGGGGGCCGAGGGGGCCGGTAGCTGAACTTCCAGCCATTGGATAGTACCCTGCAGCGTGGTGATGAACAGAGGGTTGCCCGTGGGATTCGCGGCCGGCTGCCAATGCGCCAGGTCGGGGGAAACCTCCGGTCGAACAGCCAGCCCAGGCTGCGCCGTCCAGTAAAGCCGCAGCCACGGAGCCGCGCCGGCCAGATGCCACTCCGAAACGCTGAGCCGGGGACGCCGGCAAAGTGAGGGAGGACCGCTGTCGGTCACGACGAGGCTGAAGTTGTCGTAATGCACCGGTCCCTCATGCGCCGCCACATCGAAAATCAAATACCGGGCCGTGGTCGAGCTGTTGAAGCGGAACGAGCCGGAATCCACCACCGCCCCGTTCACCAGAATCTGGTAGGAAGAGGCAAGGTCAGTCGTGTTGCCGTTGAAATCCGCGACCCGCACCGTGAGGTTGATGGGCGTGCCGATGGGCAGGCCGTTGGTCAGCCGCACATTCACGTCGGCGCCGCCCGGGCTGGACCCGGCGTCCAACCGCTTGAACACGCCCAGGCCGCCGGCGCCGTCCGTGCCGATCTGCACCCCAAGGTCCACATCGCCCACGGGCAGGTCGCCGGCATCCGCGAGGCTCAGCGACATGCGTTGCGCGTAAGTGGTGCCGACCGCATCAATGTCCATTTGGATGTTCACCTCATAGGTCCGTCCCGCCAGCCAGCGCCCAAAATTAAAGCCGGCCGCGCCGTCGGCGCTGAATTCGAACCGCCCATTGCCGTTGCGGGGCGCCACCGTCAGACGATTCTCACTAATCCGAAAATCCGACGCCTGGCGCGGCGAGGTGCCACCGGTGCTGCCCAGCCGGTAGCCTAACAAGGAGGGGGCAGCCGCGCCTCCCAGCCGCCCCGGCGCCTCATAATTCACACCGGCGTTGGCGCCAAAACCCGTCCCGGGAGAGCTGCCACCGGTGACCGTGTAACTGTCAGCGAGGACCAGGCCCGAAGAATTCGAGCCGGCACAGGGAACGACCTCGCCCACACGCCCCATGACCACCTCCTCATACCAGTTTGTCAATTGGGTCTCGAGTTGCGCCACCACGCCCGCATACGCGGGCTGCGCCACCAGGTTGGTCGCCTCGGCATGGTCGTGCGGTATCAGATATAGCTCCCGGCGGCCGCCGTCCGGGTCCCGCATGAACTTGTAGGGCCCGGCGCGGACCGCCAGCTTGGGCGAGGCCGGGGAAAGACCGGACACCGACCCGTATTCCCAGAACAAGGGCCGCGTTCGGGATCGGGTGGAACCGCGAAGCACATCACTCATGTTCTCGCCGGCAAACGGCGCCTGGGGCAGGGGGATGCCCGCCAGGTCGCAATACGTCGGCAGCAAATCCAGCGTCGAAATGACGGTATTCGAGTTGACAACGCCGGCCGGAACCGTTCCCGGCCAGCGCACGATGAACAGCTCGCGAATTCCGCCCTCGTAAAGGTTGCCTTTCCCGCCCCGCAGCCCCCCGTTGCGATTGAGGAGGTTTTCGATGGTGTCGTTGGGCGCGCCGTTGTCGCCGACGACGACCATCAGCGTGTTGGTGCCGGCGCCCAGGCCGTCCAGCGCCCGGGCCAGCCGGCCAATTTGTTTGTCCAGATTGTGGAGCTCGCCGAGGAAAAGTTGCGCGGTGGTGTTGGAGGTGATGTGGTCGAAATCGTTCTCCTGGCCGGGAGGCACATTGTACGGCGAATGCGTGTCGTTGTAGGGAACATGCACATAGAACGGCCGTCCGGCCGTCACCGCGTTGGTAATGAAAACCAGCGCGGCGGTGGTATGGCGCTCGGCGCCCTCATACCATTCGATCCACTCGATGGTGCCCGGCACATCCGCGTTCTGCTGCGACAGGCTGTGGCCGTTGTACAGCACGCGATTGCCCATCCCCTCAAACGCCACCAGCGATTCATCAAACCCGTACGCCTGCGGAAAGGGCGCGTCGTTCACATCGCGCCCCCCGCCCATGTGCCACTTGCCGAACTGGCCGGTGCGGTAGCCCGCGCGTTGGAACAACCGCGGCGCCGAGACGGTGTCCGGCTGCACCCAGTCGGCCATGTTGCGGGCCGCGTTGCTGGCCTTGTTGTCGAGGAAACTGTGGATGGCGTAGCGGGTGGGCTCGATGCCGGTCAACACTCCCGTGCGCGACGGCGAGCAGATTGGGGACGCCACGTAGCCCTGGGTGAAGCGGGTGCCTTCCGCTGCCAGGCGGTCCAGATTCGGCGTGATGGGCTGCCCCAGCTTGTTGGTAACCGGGCTGCCATAACAGGAGAGGTCGCCCCACCCAATGTCGTCAATGAAGACAAAGAGAATGTTCGGCCTGGCGGGAGCGGCGCCGGCCGTCAGCCAGGCGCAGCCCGACAAGGCCAGCGCGACGGCAATGCCCAGTTTCCTCATGAAACCTCACCAGACTTGTTTCAGCGCGTCGGTCAGACGAAGCGCCGCCAGGGCCAGCCTTTTCCGGGCTATCTCGCGTGATTCCTTCGCGTATTGCGCGCTCACCTCCGGAATGGCGGAATCCGGCAGATTCCGAGCCCTGGCGGCCGGGGCTTCAACGTATTGGATACGGTTGGGATCGTAGGCAAATTCCGCGGCAACCTGCCAGCTTTCGCGCACCCACGCCGGCACCCGCTTGTTCTTGCGGTATTCCTTGAGAGCCTTGGGCTGGAGAGCGGGATCCGCGGCCAGTTCATCCGCCAGCGCCATGATGCCACGGTAGGAAAGGTCCGACCCCGGCAATTGATCCCAGAATGCATGCAGGCCCACGCGCTCGCCCTGCGGGTTGCGAACCAGCAGACCCCCGCCGCCGCCAAAACCGCCGGGTTTTTCTTTGGTGACCAGCGCCGAGGCATGGAGCGGTTGATGCAAATCGGCGTAAAGATGCAGAACGACACAAAGGCTGACCGCCCGGTCGTGGGCGCTGGCTTTGCGGTTCTTGAGCGTGGCGAGGCAGTCCATCAACGCTGTCTGCCCATTGGTCCTGGCCAACGAGTAGTTTTTCAACAGCGAGCGGTCCTGTTCTCCCGGCAGAAGAAAGGGCAGCTCGATGCCGTGGGGATAGACGTTGTACTTGGTGACCGACTTGGGCTTGGGCGGCTGGCCGTTCTTTGCCGGACGCACCAGGT
>ERZ795052.1968-NODE-1968-length-26436-cov-6.903756_pt1 | contig 26436 bp, 20 predicted proteins | sample MGYA00375136_ERZ795052 | MGnify/ENA primary metagenome ERZ795052 (study PRJEB30181, sample SAMN05720156) | activated sludge metagenome | isolation source: Anaerobic digester | place: Japan | collected 2015-05-26 ... | reverse complement strand
AGCGCATCATGGCCATTCCGCCCCGGCCATTCCGCCCGGGTTGGCCGGGCTCAAGCCGGGCGGAATGGCCGGGGCGGAATGGCCATGATGCGCTGCATTCGATGCGGTAAAGAATTCAGCGCGTCGGCCCCTGACGGGCGCGTGGCCTCCATCTCGGGCAGCGTCCTGGGGGATGAATGCACGGACACGTATTATTTCTGCAAGGACTGCGGCGTTTACACCGTCGAGGTCTGTTACGACAACTTTACCGGCACGGAGGAGATTTCCGTGCGCGGCCCGTTGTCCAAGGCCGAGGGCGACGCACAGGTCGCGCAGATTCGCCAATGCTCAAGGCCGTGGGACAAGAAATGCCGGTGCGCCGCGCACCGCGCCTACTTTCGAGACACGCTTGATTAGCCCCGGAGTGCCGCGCCGGGTCCAGGGTGTTGCAGCGAGGAGCCGCAGCCGCCCGCGGAGGGCAATGCCGGGGTTTCCTGCCGACGGCTCAGGGCAGCCGCTTGACGCGGTAATAGCGCCCTGATTGCGGTCGTACAGCGTCCATGGCTGGTTGCCGTCCGCGTCGAGCAACACACCGAAATTCCCGGGCCGGAGCCATCCGCCACGCTCGCCCCGCTGCCTTCGTCGAACTTCCAGTACCCCACCAGGCTGGCGGTCACCGACAGGGTTCCCGAGACGACGAGGAGCATGGCCGCCGACCAGCCGCTGCGGCGCTTGAACCGCATAATGCTTTCCTTTCTTTGACTTGAATGCCGCCCACGCGTCCGGAAGGCCTTCGGGAGGCGGTCATGGCTTGGACGACTCAGTCGCGGGCATGGGCCCGGTCACCGATCGCCACGGGGGGACCTTCCCGCGGCTCCAGCACGGCGGGAAGCGACGCGCAAAGTTCGTTGAACAGGTTCCGGCACTCATGCTCGGACAGTTGCAGGCTTCGGGCTGCGGCATAGATAAAGCCGCGCGTAATCTGGTGGGCGTAGCCGAGAAGCCCCTGGCACAGGGGAATGGAATAAACCGCGAGGCTGACCCCATAGACCAGCGTGTGCCAGCCATGCGCGCGGCGGCTTTCCACCGCCCGAAGGTATCGCTGCACGAAGCGGTGGTCCCGCAACGGCCGCAGCTTGCCAAGCTGGGCCCGGCCCACCCGGCGGCTCGGCCGCGCCAATTCGCGAAAGGTCTGCCGCCGGCCCAGCGCCTGGTCAAATTCAATCAGCTCGCGCAGCTCATTCCGCTCGGCGTGCCGGTGCGCAACGCGGATGGCCCGCCACTCCACCGGCTTGAGGATTTGTTGGTGGTAGCGGAGGAGAAAACGGCGCAGCGACTCGCGGTCGTGTACCGGTTGAAGACACCGCCAGGCAGACAGTGAGCCCAGGCTGACCGCATTGCTGGCACACCCCAACTGTTCCGCCAGTGGATGCCAATCACCCAGCCACTCGGCGGCATCGTTCAAAGCCAGTTGCGTCTGCGATACCATGGTTCCGGCGCCGGCCGCCACCCCCGGTCCGCGGGAGCGCCTGCCGTTTTTCAACACTCACCCTGCACCCACTGCACGCCGAATGCCAGAGCTAAAAGTCTTCACGCGAACGATTAAATTCTTGCAAGACCAGCCGCCGTTGGGTACAGTTTGGCTGCTTTGTTTTTCCGCCCGCTTTATGTTCCTTCTTTGTCCTGAACACTCCCTGACCTCAGTGGGAAGGGGAAGCGGGTTTCCTCTGATTCAAGGGTGGCATTATGACGCCTCCGCGCGCCCGACAGTCCACTTGCGGTAGCCCGGACATTCCCTGACCCGCTGGCGAATCTGCTCGCATTCCCGCTGAAATCGGGGATCCGCCAGCCCGCCCCAGCGCGACTCAAAATCGGTCCACGTGAGACCCTCGGGGAGATTTCCTGGATCGGGGACGAAGTCGAGGGTCTTGAACCGCCGGGCGGCTTCGGCAGCCGCGGCTTTCCCTTGGGGGCCCATGAGCAAGCGGGCGAACGCCATGCCGGCAAAATTGGCATTGAGGTCGGCAAAGCTGAAGCCGCTGCCGGCGCCCTGCTCCTTTCCCCGGGCATCGGAGACCTCCTTCTGCAAGCCGAGGAGCTCCGCGGCGGGTTCGCCCAGGGTCACGGCGAGTCCGGCGCTTACCACAAAATGGGCCAGCCAGTCCTGGCGTCCGCGCAACGTGGGGCTGCCCAGGGCGGCCAGGCGCGCCGTCCGCTCTTCGGCGGTTTCGACTTCCTTGAACCGGGCGGCGGCCAACGGGTTGGCAGCGAGGCTCGCGGTCGGATCGAGAGCGTAGGCAAGCCCCAGGACGATCGTCCGGCCGGGGAGGCCCGTCTGACAAGCGCGGCGAACGTAGAAATCAGTCAGCGCATCGCCGGCGACGCGTTCTTTTTCCGGACGCGCCGCGTTCTCCCGGGCGGCCTGCGCCACGGCGGCGACAATCTGCTTGAGGGCGGCATCCGGCGCCGTGGGCTCCGCCGCCAGGACCGACACGAGGGCAAACAGCATCATGGGGGTCCATCTTGGACGACTCCGCAGACCCAGGCCAGCCTCTTTGCTCAGCCTTGCGCCGGAGGACGGCATTGAACAGTTCCCCGTGTCGTTCCTGTTCGATGCCAGGCGCGGGGAGATCAGTCTCACCTTCCCTGGCACGGTCGAGCGCCGGCTGTGCAACGGGCTGCCGTGTCCGCGCGGCTGGGACGGCACCGTCAAGGGCCGGATTAGTGGAGATTTGCGGATTCGTCACAAAGGATGGGACGGCACGGTGAAGTGTCCCTGCTTTGACGACAATGCCAGCCGCGTTGTCTTCTCACCGGAGGGTGGGAGTGGCAGCGGAGGGCCGTTGCCGGCCCTGGTGGAAATCAGTTCAACCGGCTTGGCCGGATTGCTGATTACCGACCAACGGCTCTACATCCTGGGCGGGGAGGTCGCGCCCGCTGCGGAGAGCCTCCTCACCTTGCAGGCAGCGCCTGGCGGGGTTCGATTCACCGCCGAGGAGGATTACAGCGGCATCGTCCTCGATCTCGGCCGCACGCTGAGCTTCGAGCTGGGAATCGAGCATTCGGAGAATCCTGATCTGCCCATCCAACAACAGTTCTTCCGCATCGGGGGGCCGGTCTTTCCGCCCGGCACCACGACCAACCGCCCGCCGCCGCCCATCTTCGATCTGGGCCTGGTCCGCTCGGCCAACGGGGTGCATGCTGCGGTGGACTTCAGTCCGCTGGGCGCCACCGGCCTGCTCATTCAACTTTGGAGCAACGGCGTCTATTTTGCCTATGGCAATGTTGCGGCGCCGGCCATTACCCTGGAGGACCCGCTGCCGCTCGGCCGCTGGCCGGAGCGATTTGCACTCCTCGGCACCAACGGAGCCGTGCGCCTCACTTCAGCCGCGGCCTTCGACGTCTATGGCTTCGCCTGTGACGAAATCCGCATCATCCCCGAGTTGCCGCCGGGCACGCCCCCCTTCGCATACGCGTCCGAGCTCGAGTGCCGCTCGACCGCCGGCGCCGAAAATCTGCTGTACGGCCTGGAACGGGTGGCGGCCTGCGAACCGGCCGGACTGACCATCAGCTCCACAACGGCAGGAACCGTCATCAGTTGGACCGGGGAAGGCTACCGCTTGCTGGGTGCGGAGACCTTGACAGGGCCATGGATTGAAATCAGCACCGCATCGCCGTTGGTTCTCCCGCCGACTGCGCCCCAGCGGTACTACCGGCTGGTTTGCGAGTAGGCTTCAGTTGGGCAGTGGCGGGGCCGGGCTTTGTCCCGGCCTCGCCTCACGCCCATTCAGGGCGAAGCTCGCCGCTCCTGCGCCTGGCCGGTTACGGGAGTTCGCCCAACGACCACAAGCCCAAGGGCTGCTGGTTCGTTTCCCAATGTGGGGTTGAACAAAGCGGCAGGCCGGCAGGGTCTCGGGCAGCGAACGCCCCGCCTCAGTCGCTTTTCAGCGCTCCGAGGGGCGAGCAGTCAACAACATTCCGCTCTATAGGGGACCTGGCGTTTTTGAGGCGGGTTCGGGTTCCGGTGTTCGTGGCACCGAACCGCCTTCCCGTTCCGGCCGGCGCAGCTTGAAATAGAGCCAGTTGCCGAAGGGGATAAGGACGGCGGCAGTGAGCATGCCGGCCAAAACATCCACCACGTAATGGTAGCGGCAATAGACGGTGGAAAGACAGAGGAGGACGGCCACGCCCAGATGAACGAACCGGATTGGCCTCAGGTAGCGGAAGGAGAAGAAGACGGTGCAAATGGCAACGGCAACGTGGCTGCTGGGGAGGGCGGCCCCCGGCGCTTCGAAAACCCGGTAAATCCATGCCATGATCTGAAAGAACAGGCCGGATTTCACGGCAGCCGGGTAGGTGTCAGTCGTGGCCAGTTGCTGGAGCGCCTCGGGCAAGTCGTAGCCGGCGATTTCGCGGAAAAACACCCGGGGCCCGATCACCGGCACGAAGATGTAAATCGTATAGCAGATATAGAACAGGAAGGAGACAATGGAGACATAGTGGAAGAATTGCTGCCGGTTCCGCAGGAACAGGGCAAGGCCCACCCCGCTGATCATGATGTAGTAGGAAAAGTACGAGGCGTAGAAGACTTCGCTGAGCAGCAGATAGGGCAGTCGCTCCATGAAAAGGACGCTGGGCTGGCATCCGAACAGGGCCTGCTCCCAGCGGATGACCAGAGGGTCCAGGTAATCCTGGAAAAACATGCGGTTGAGCCATCCGGTTTGACAGAAGAACCAGGTGTAAAGCAGCACGGGATAGAAATGCCGGAGGAAATCCAGCGCCTTGCCCGGCTGGGACCGCGCCTGCCACTGGATCAGGCCGTGAATGCTTAGCACCAAGAGGACGTGGACGCCGACAATCCAATGCCAGCGGGGGACGGTTCCATTATGAAAGGCCAGCACCAACCCCGCGACCAGCAGGGCGTAGCCCTGGGTGGCGTAGTCCACAAAGGTGTAGTGTCTCATGAATGCCCTTTCGACCTCACAACCACTGGTGGTCCTGATACCATTTCAGCGTTTCGCCGACCCCGATCCGCAGGGGGGTGGAGCAGGAAAAACCCAGTTCCCGCTCGAGCCGGGTTGGGTCGCAAACCCATCCCGGCGCAACCAGTTCGGGGTATTTGGCCAGATTCAGCAGCCTGGCCCGGCGGGTGAGCCGCGCCCACACGTCCTGCACCAGGCACAGCGGCCAAAGCGCAAAGCCGGGCAAGGGGCAGGGAATGGTCCAATGGTTCACCTGCGCCGCGATTTCACGGGCCATCGCCCGGCCGGTAACGACCTCGCGCGCGGCGGCAAAGAATGTTTTCCCAACCGCATTGGGGTGGTCCAGGCAGTGGCAGATTGCTTCGGCCAGGTCCTTGACATAAACCAGGCTCAGGACCTGGCGCCCGCTCGGCAGGGGCCGGAGATGATGCCAGACGGCTTTGAACATCGAAAGGAAGCCATGGTCTCGAGGGCCGTAAACCGCCGGGGGCCGGAGGATGACGTGGTCCACGCGGCACCGCGCCCGGACCTCCTCCTCCGCAGCCAGCTTGCTCCGCCCATATTCGGAGACCGGCTGCGGCGGGTCCTCCTCGCGTTTGGGGCGGTCAGCCGTCGCCGGACCGGCGGCGGCCAGGCTCGAGACGTGGATGAGGCGCCGCACCGTTTGGCGGTGCGCATTGACCGCCTCGACCATGTTGCGCGTGCCAATCTGGTTAATCCGGTAGAACTCGGAGGTGTGAACGGCCCGGGTGCAGCCGGCACAATGGATGACGTGGGTGATTCCGGCCAGGGCTGAAGCCAGAGACTCGGGATCGGCTATCGAGCCGGACCGGATTTCGACCGTTGGGAGGTGCCCCTGAATGAATTGCCGGTCGCTTGAGGGTCGGAGCAGGATCGCGACCGGAAGCTTCCGCTCGCCTAGTGCGTCAAGGATATGACTGCCGACAAAGCCGCTGGCGCCTGTGAGCAGGACTTTCAATTCGCGGCGATTAGATCAAACCCAGTTCGCGGCCGACCTTGCCGAGTTTGTCCAACGCAAAGTCAATCTGCCGATCAGTGTGGGTGGCCATCAGGCTGAGCCGGATCAATTCCTGGCCAGGAGGCACCGCGGGAGAAACGACCGGGTTGACGAATACTCCTTCGTCCTGCAAGCGTTTGCAGAACTGGAAGGCGGTCATCAGGTCGCGGACATAGACCGGGAGGATGGGAGTTTGTGAGTCGCCCAGGTCAAAGCCGAGGCTCTGCAAGCCCTGCTTCATTCGCTGGGTGTTGTGCCAAAGCCGCTGGATGCGCTCGGGTTCCTCGAGCATGATCCGCAGCGCGGCCAGCACGGCGGCGGCGTTGGCCGGACTCATGCTGGCGCTGAAAATCAAGGCGCGCGAGTGGTGCTTGAGATAATCAATGGTGGCCGCATCCGATGCAATAAACCCGCCCAAGCTGGCCAGCGATTTGCTGAACGTGCCCATGATCAGATGCACTTGCTCGGTCAGGCCGAAGTGCGAGGCGGTGCCGGCGCCCTGCTTGCCGAGGACGCCAATGGCGTGTGCATCATCCACCATGACCAGGGCATTGTGGGCGGACGCCAGACGGCACAACTCCGGCAACTGGATGATATCCCCCTCCATCGAGAACACGCCGTCCACCACGATGAGTTTGCCGGCGTCCGGCTCGAGGTGGCGCAAGCGGTTTTCCAAGGCGGCCATGTCGCGATGCGCGAAGCGGAGGAACCGGCCCTGCGTCAGGAGGCAGCCCTCGACAATGCTCGCATGGTTGCTTTTGTCGCCCAGAACATACTCTCCCTTGCCCACCAAGGCGCTGATGACGCCCAGGTTGACCTGAAACCCGGTGCTGTAAAGCAGGACCGCCTCTTTGTTGACCAGGCGGGCCAGCTCCTGCTCCAGTTCAATGTGAATGTCCAGGGTGCCGTTCAGGAACCGGGAACCCGCGCAACCGGTCCCGTATTTGTCCACTGCCGCCCGGGTTGCCTCCTTGATCTTGGGGTGGTTGGTCAGTCCCAAGTAACTGTTGGACCCCAACATGAGGACCTTCTTGCCGTCAATGTCAACCTCCGTGTCCTGGGCGGAGGAGATGACTCGGAAATACGGGTAAAGCCCGGCCGCTCGCAAACGGGTGGCGCTGTTGAAGTTCTTGACCTTGTCCAGCATTGAGGGCGAACGCGGTCCGGTGGCGGCTTTGGATCGAACCATACGGTGGTTGGGTTCCGTGGCCGCCGGGCGGCGGGGTTGCGCGTACAGGTCGGCCGACCGCCGGTCCTGCTCAAGCGCAGCCGTCTTGTCCTGATAAATCATAATGTTTAGAGACTTCCAACAGACCTATGACGTCTTTCGTTTTACGCTTTCCGCACAGGCTTGCAAGGATGAAATGCGGTGTCCAGACGCCGCCTTCAGGGCCTTTTCACGTGAGAGCGGAAGTGGTTGATAACCAGTGAAGAGAATGAGCGACCGATTGGTGGGGGGGGTGTTGATGTGCCCGGTTGGGTCAAAGGAAGGAGTGTTGATGGTTAGGAACAAGGCCCAATTCCTTGGGGCCGGGCTGCTTGAGACAACAACCTGGAGTGGCCAGGTCGGCTTTTGGCCGTACAAGATTACTTGGAAGCAAGTCGGTCGGTGTGGGACGGCCTGCGGCGGAGCCGAGCCGGGCAACGCCAGCGCCTCGAGCGGGGCCGGGATTTGCATTTGAACGCTGGGTGCTGCCTTATCGCCTCCTCAAGCATGGATGACGGCGGCCCGCTGATGGCCGTTGGAGTTGCTAAAATCCAATTGGGAGCCCGGCAATATCAACGCCGACGGCGTGGCGGCCATGGCTCAAAGTTTGCCCTCCCGAAGAGCGGTATTGGGCTCAAGGGTGAGAAGATTCAGAGAAACCCCGAAGCGGCTGCGTTATTCCTGCCAAACCAGATGTTCATCCTCCCTCAGTGCCTTGGGGGCCACGGGGGCAGGGTCAGGAGTCGTCCACCGGCGGCGATGCGGCATTTGGTCGCAAACCGGGCAAGGCTCCGGGTCGGCGTCACGCAACTCGTCGGCGTCCTCCCTGGGGATCAGGAACCTGAAATGTCTGCAGGTTGTCATACGTATTCAATAAAGACCCACAATGTGACGGTTGTGTGACGGCGGGATGACGTTTGGGCAACATCGGCCCTGCGGCATCGCGCCTTTGCACGCCATTCGGCGTTTCTTCCTGGTGAAAGAGCTTGGACCATGCCAGGGGCATTCTTGCGATTCGCCCGCGACGATCATTGACGTTGCCTGCCATTCCCGCCACTTTCGCCGAATGCAAAACGCGGATTTGGTCAAGGCGTGGTTGGAAGCCCAACTGCCCGCGGCCCTGGAGCTCCTGCGCGAGATGGTGGAAATCAACAGTTTCACGGCCAACCGGGCTGGAGTGGAACGACTGGCGCGGCTGACGGCTGAACGGTTTGCGCCGCTGGGGTTTGATGCGGAGCTGGTGCCTTCGGCCAATCCCGAGTTCGGGCCGCACTTGGTGCTGACGCGGCCTGGCAAGACCGGGCGCAGCATTGCGCTGATTTCGCACCTGGACACTGTTTTCCCCCCGGAAGAGGAGCAGCGCAACAACTTCCGGTGGCAGCGGGAAGGCGACCGCATCTACGGGCCGGGCACCCATGACATCAAGGGGGGGACGGTGATGATGTGGCTGGTGCTCAGGGCGCTGCAGACCCACGCGCCCGAGTGTTTCGAGGCCCTGACTTGGAAGCTGTTGTGGAACTCATCCGAGGAAAGGTTTTCGCCGGACTTCGGGGAGCTATGCCGTCGGCACTGCGACGGGCAGACCCTTGGGGCGTTGGTCTTTGAGGCCGAGGGGCGGGAGGGAGGGACGCCACGGCTGGTGGTGGCGCGCAAGGGCCGGGCGACCTGGCGGGTGACTGTTCGCGGGCGCGGGGCGCATGCGGGGGGGAAGCATCCGCATGGGGCCAATGCCATTGTTCAGGTTGGGCGGACGTTGCAGCGGATTGCGGCGCTGACTGACTATTCGCGGCAGCTTACTTTCAACGTGGCGACCATCCAGGGAGGAACCGTTCTCAACCGGGTTCCGCATGAGGCGGTTGTCGAGGGCGAGTTTCGGGCCTTTACCCCCGAGGTTTACGAGAACGCAAAGGCGGACTTGCTGGCGTTGGCGGGTCCGGGCGATGTCCATAGCCCGGACGATGGTTTTTGCTGCCAGATCGAAGTCGAAATCCTCACGGAGAGCCGGCCTTGGCCGCGGAACGAAGCCACCGACCGGCTGTACCAGTCCTGGAAACGGGCAGCGGACGAGCTGGGTCTGCCGCTCGGGTGGGAGGAACGCGGCGGGCTGAGCGACGGCAATCTGATCTGGGACGCGGTCCCGACGCTCGACGGCCTTGGCCCTTGGGGCGACAATGATCACTGCTCCGAGCGAAGTCCAGACGGGTCAAAGGTCCCCGAGTACGTGGAAGTTTCGTCCTTCGTTCCCAAGGCGCTGCTGAACACCGCCGCGCTGGTCAACCTGGCGGAAGAGCCCGCGGGTTAAGCGGGTGTGGGAAGGGAGAGCCGCGCTGCGTGTAGCGGACCCCGTTTCGATATAACCATGTCAGTGGTTTGGGGAAGCCAAGCCGGGCGCCCGTGCAGGACCTTGGTGTTGGAATTGACAGGGCCGGGGTTGGGGCCGCCAATCGCCCACCGGGATTACGGGGTGGGCAAGCCGCCTTCCTGGTACTCGAGTTTCCAATAACGGCAGGGTCCAGCCCCGCCGCCCGGATGGAAATACTCGACGGGGCCGTTGACCTGATTCCAAGTGGCAAGCGGTTGCCAGTTGACCAAGTTGGTGGACATCGAGAGGCGATAGCCCCAGCTTGGGCGGGCGCTGAAGCTCAGAACGGCGTCGGCGGCGTGGTTGGTCAGAGCGAGGTGGAGGGTGGGAGTGTGGTTGAAGTAAGCGGCGGCATTCCATTCGAGGACGCCGATGGGGGAGGCATTGTTGGCGGGGGACGTGTAGCCCAAGCCGCTGCTGGGCTGGTAGAGGATGTGCAGGGAGTTGTCGCGCTGCCAGCGAGGGAGGTCAATCACTGGTTCGTAATTGCCGAGGTTGGCCGTGGTCAGGTCAAAGGAGGTCCAGACAAGGCGGTCGGGGTCCACCGCCTTGGGCAGGCTGTGGGCGAGGGTCAAGCCGTTGCTGCCGAAGTTATCCCGGTAGAGTACGATGATCCGATCCTGGCGATCGCAAACCACGACGGGCCGTCCCAGGTCGCGGACGTAGGTTTCGGAGTATTTGGTCGTGGGGGGATCGTTGGTGCGTTGTGAAACCTGGCGGGTCTGCCACAGGCCCTGGGCGTCGCGGAAGGCAACCATGTATTGGCGGCGGTAATTGTTGGTGGCCGTGCCCGGGGCCCACCAGGAGGCCAGAATGGGCTGGTTGGCGCTGTCCAGACACATGCCGGCCTGATTGATCAGGCTCCAGCCTTCGGGGATGGAGAGAATCTTCTCGGCCATCGTGTTCGGGTCACCGTTCTCCCCCCTTTCGGAAATCGGCAGGGTGTAGGGGGTGTCATCCGACCGGAGCCAGGTGAGGCCGCCGTTGGTCGAGCGGGCATAATCGAAATCGTGGTTGGTTTGGTAGCCGGATTCGCCGGCGGGCGAGTCGCTGTTGTAACGCCAAGTCCAGATGAGGTGCAGATTTCCAGCGGGATCAAGGCAGGGCATGTTGGGGTAGGCGTTGTAATCCGGGGTCCAGCCGCGGCCTTTGATAAAGGGCAACTGGGTGGAGCCGTTCAGGTGAACGTTGCTCCAGGTTTGGGTGGCGCGGAAATAGCGGTTCAGGTAGGTGTCGCCGCTGCCGGAAGCGCCTTCCCGAAACAGGTAAAGGAGGTCGCCGTTGGGCAAGGTGAGCCACTGGGGATAGGTGACGGTGTTTTCACGGCCGGTCATGGTGGAGTCGGGACCGAAGCCGATGGGGAGGGTGCCGGTGACCGGATTGGTGCTGCGGGCATAATGGAATGCATCGCCGTGCATGCCCCAGGAAAGATGCATGTAGCCGTCCCCGTCCAAGCCGAAGGAAACGACGTCATGGCCATCGTTGATGTTGTTGGCGGTGAAAGCGGTGCGGAAGACCTCCCACAACCGCGAGCCGAGGGTGCGGCGGCCGATCCAGATGGTGTTGTTGTAAACATAGCTGGCGTCGGTTTGATGGCGGCCGTAGTAGGCAATGAACTGCTGGTTGCTGACGGTGGCGAGGGCCGAGCAGATAAACGCGACCGTGTTAATCGCGGAAGAGCCGGCAAAGCCGTATTCGCTGGTATTGGGATCGCCATCCTCGACCGGGACGAACCGGAGCAAGGGGGGCGGGGGAAAGGATTGGGAGTTGGTGGGGTCGGTGTGGGCCTGGTATTCCTCGAGATTGGTGTAACCATCGGTGTCGGGGTCATCCTGGGCCGAGTGAGTCAACGACCCGAAATAGAGCCATTCCCAGGCATCTGGAAGGCCGTCGGCATCCACATCGTTGGGGTTCGAGAGGGGATTGTTTGGATTGGTGCCGGCCGCGCGTTCCTGGGCATTGGTGAATGAATCGCCGTCCGGATCGTCGTCCGGGCCGTGGGCGAGGGTGCCGAACCAAGCCATCTCCCAGGCATCGGGCAATCCGTCGGCGTCGGTGTCATTGGGGGTCGAGGCCGCCAGCAGGGGGTTGGAGCCGGCCTGATATTCCTGGAGGTTTGAGAAGCCGTCGTGGTCCGGGTCGTCCGCGGCATGGGCGGCAGTGATGCTGCCGAACCAGAACAGTTCCCAGTCATCGGGCAGGCCGTCGCCGTCGGTGTCGTTGACGAAGATGAATTCGGTCGGGGCGCGGGCGACGCGGCTGATGCGGACTTCGTCAATGAGTCCAATCCAGTTGTCGCTGGCGCCGCCCGTGGCGCGGCCCTCGTTGCCGATGACGAAGTCGCAGGCGGCGCCCGGAAACAAATCCTCGGTCATCCGGGCCGAAGCGATGAGGTTGGCGGCAGTGACCGCGGGGTCCAGGCGCGTCCAGTAGAACTTGAGATTGTCGGGGGTGTTTTCCGCGCCGTTGTAAGCGACCGCGACATGGTACCAGGCGTTGGAGGCGATGGCATGGAAGGTGTTGGTGGGGATGGGGACCACCAGGTTTTGCACGCCGGCGGACTGGTGGATGTTGATGAACTCCAGCCGCGGCACCGTGGTGTTGCCCGAGCCATAGCCGACAGGGTCCAGGCGCCATTGAAATACGCGGTCGGCCGTGCCGTCGCCGTCGCCGCTGAGGATTTGCATGCCGCTGTTGCGGCCGGTGCCCGCCGGCGCCGCCCCCAGGTTCAGCGCGGGATTGAAATCAACCCGCACGATGGCCTCGAAAGTGAAGGCGCCGCTCACCGGGTCGGCGTAAGCAAGGGCAACATCATCGGCGGAGCCACTGGCCAGTGGCAGGACCGACAAATGGGCATCTTTATTGGCCGCCAGGGTCCCGGTTTGTCCCCCGTCGAAGGTGCTGAGGGCGGTGCCAAAGCCGGGAAAAGAGGCGTTGCCGAGCGTCGCGCCGTTCGCCAGGACCGCGAGGTTGGTGCCACCCGGGACGGCGTCGGCACACGGGGGCGAAGTTTCATCCAGATGCCAGAGGTGCAGGGTATGCGAATCGGGCGCCTGGTAGGGAGCAATGACCGCGACGGCGGGGCCGAGGTGGAAGATGAAAGCGGCCACCGCGCTGCAAACCAGAGCCGCCCGGCCCGACCGGAACTTAAGACTTTGACATATCATACAACCAAAAAACACCTGGCGGCCTCTTTTGCACGACGACGCCATTTCGGCGAACCGCGGCGGGAGCCGGCGTTTACCGGATGCGCTGCAAGTTGTTGCGCATGGGTTCGAGCTCGCCGAGGTTTTCCTGCCAGAAATACAACTCGCGGGCGGAGGGGTTCCAACTGTGGATGAACCGCATTTCGGCCGCCTTCACCCAGCGGGCAGACCCGTCAATGAACACTTCGTTGCCGCCTTCCGGCAGGCCGCTGGCGGCCCGGTGCGCGGGCAGGCTGGCGAAGCCGCTGGGGAAGGTTTCCCGGGGATCGCCCCAAACAAAGCCGGCGCCGAGATTGAAGCGGATGACGAAATCGGCCGCCAGCATCATGTAGGCTTTGGCGGTTGAGGTCTTGACGGGGCTTTCGGCGGCAATGCCGCTGGGTCGCAGATTATTGAGCCAATTGGTGATGCCGCCATAATATTGGTAGCCGATTCCCCATTGGTTGTATTGCGGATTGTAGGCGGGGAACAGCGGACGGTTCGGGCAGGTCCAGACGCTGTTGGCGTTCGAGCGGGTGAAGAGACCGACGCTGGCCCAGGCCTCGACCTGGATGTTCGGGTCCAGGGCAATGGGCTGAATGCGCTGGTAGGCGGGCACGAGGGTGTCGCGGTTGTCGCCGGCGTAGAGCTGGCTGAAGACCGCCAGTTGCTTGAGATTGTTAAGGCACGCCGCGCGTTTGGCGCGTTCCTTGGCGCGGGAGAGCGCCGGCAGCAGCATGGCCGCCAGAATTGCGATGATGGCGATGACGACCAGCAGCTCGATCAAGGTGAAGCCGGAGCGGAGCGGCGCCGGGCGCGCCCGGTGAGCGCGCCCGGCAACAGGAGCCGACGGGGCGAACGAACGGTTATCAGGGACGTCGCAGGCGATAGAAGACATTGGGGGTGTCAGGGCTGACCGTTACGCTGAAGGTGGTGCTGTTCTGCGAGCCGGGGATGTCAAACCAGGCTCCAGAAGCAGCAACGCCGACGGCGTTGGATTGCAGGAACCAGCCGAGGTGGGTGGCGGGCCAGGCGAGGTTCAGCGTGGAGCCACTCAAGCCGATGCTGAGGTTGGTGGGATAGCTCGCCACACCGGGCACCACACTCAGGGTGCCGCTGGCCGGATCGAAGCTCCAGGCGTATCCACCGCCGGGGGCAGGCGTGATGACGTCGAAGTTGCCCGAGGCGGAGGCGGCACTGAACAACTGGAAGCTGTCACCCAGGGCAAGAGTGCCGGCCAGGTTGGTGACCACCAGTTTGCCGGCGTAAGAAGCGCTGGTAAGGCCGACAATCTTGTCACACGTGCCGGCGGCCTTGTTGACCTCGACGGAAGTGGTGCTGTCGGCTTGCAGCGTGAGGGTGTTATTGATGGTCAGCGTTCCAATCGAAGCGCCAGGAGCCAGCGTGCCGGCGGGTTCGACCACCACCGGGCCGGCGATGACGCCATTGCCCGAGAGGGTGCCGCCGGCCACCCGAACCAGGTTGGTGACCTCGGTCAGTTGGCCGTTGACAACCAAGGTGCCGTTGCTGATCACCGTGGGGCCGCGCAAGGGGCTGATGCCTGAGAGCGTCCAGGAGCCGGCGCCCAGTTTGTGGAGACTCAGCGCCGCCGCCACCGTCTGAGTCAGGCCCCCCTGGATTTCACCCGTGCCCGCCCCCTTGAGCAGCACGTACTTCGGCCCGCCACCGGCAGTAAAGTCAACGCCCGTGGTCAGAACCAGGTGTCCGGCAGCCGATTCGAACGCGATGACGTTGCCGCCCGCCGCCAGGGCGATGTCATAAGGCGGACTCAAAACATTGGTGCCGCCGAGGTTGACAAAATGCGCGGCACTGTTGGGCGGGGTGGCATCGGCGGGGAGGTAGGCGCGCGGGCCGATGGCAATCGGGTTGGTGAGGACAAGGCCGCCGGTGAGCTCGAGGCGGCTGGTGTCCTGGTTGCCCTGGCCAACGGTGTTGGTGCCGAGGCCCAAGGCGTCGGGGCGGGTGAATCGGACCGTCGCGCCGCCGCCTACGACCAACCCGCCGCTGAACGAGTTGCTGGCGGCCAAGGTGTGGGTGCCCGGGCCGCTGAGACGCACGACGCCAATGCCTTCAATCGAGTCGCTGAGGGTGAAGTTGCGCGCGCTGGCGATGACGAAGGCGCCGTTGTTGGTGATGGTGCCCGTTCCCAGACTGCCGTTGGTGCCCCCATCCCCAATCTGAAGCGTGCCCGCGTTGATGAACGGACCGGCGGTCCAGGCGTTGTTGGTGCCCAGCAGGATGGTGGTGGCGCTGTTGTCGCTGGAGAGGAAGCCGCTGCCGGAAATGCTGCCCGGAATAATGAGCGTGCCGGTGCGGTTGATGGACAGTTGGGCATTGTTGGTGATGTTGCCGGTGCCCAAGGCGCCGGTGCCGCCCACGTTGCCCACCTGCAGAATCCCGCCGTTGATGGTCGTGCCGCCGGTGTAATCGTTGTCCGCGTCAAGGGTCAGTGTCGAGGGGCCGAGCTTGGTCAGGGACATCGGGCCTGACAGTTTTCCGGGTCCGCTGATGACGTAATAATTGATGGCGCTGTCCACCACAACTGAACCGGGCATGATCACGCCGCTCAAGGCGATCGGGGCGTAGCCGAGGCCGGTGTCGTCGAACCGGACGCGGTCGCCGGTCTGGTAGGCCACCGGGAAGGCGGTGCTAAGGGCGTTGGACCAGTTGGCCGTGGTGTAGTCCCAGTTGAAATTGAAGGTGTTGTTATTGTTCCACACCAGCGAATCCACAACGGTGCGGACGGTGAGCGTGCCGATGGCGGAGGTGGCGGGGGCGCTGATGAGGTTGGTCACCACCACATCATAAGGGCCGGCGTCGGCGGCGGTGACCGCGGCGATGAAATAGGAGGCGTTGGTGGCGCCGGGGAGGTTGGTGCCGTAGAGACGCCACTGGTAGCTCAGGGGCGGGACCCCGGAGGCCTCGGCGGTAAGCACCACCGGCTGGCCAACGGCGGCCACGGTGTTCGAGGGATTAACTGTGAAGGTAATCAGCGGGCTGGCGAAGAGCATTTCACCCGCGCCGCGGGCGACCCGGCTGATCCGCACTTCGTCAATGTAGTTGGCCGTCGCGCCCGTGGTGCCGCCAAAGCCTTCGCCGAACGCCGCGCGGTTCTCGTTGCCAACGGTGGGAACAGCGGTGTTGGCGCCATTCATGTCGGCCGTCAAGGTCTTGGCCGCGACCAGGTTGGCCTGGACCTTGGCCGCATCCACGCGGGTCCAGTAGAGCTTGAGATTGTCCGCGGTATTCTCCAAACCGTTGTAGGTCACCGCCACGTGGAACCACGTGTCCGGGGCGTAGGCATTGTCATCGAAGAGGTTTGCGAGATCAAACTGAAGCAGGCCGCCACTAACCGTAATGGGGTTGAATTCAAGGATGCTGCCGTTCAAACGGAATTGGAAGCAGCGGCCGCTGGCAGCCGACGCACTGTTTTCGAGGCAAAAAATCTGCTTGTTGCCGCTGCCAGCCAAGGCCGTGATGTCGGCGTAGCTCAGACGGACCAGCGCCTCGAGGGTAAAGGCGCCGTTGGCGCCCAAAAGGGTGGAAAGGGCCACTTTGTCCGCCGTGGACAGGTTGTCCGGCTGAATGTTGCCATCGCCGTTGCTGTCCATCGCGAGCCCGAAGGTCCGGTTGGTGTTGATAAAGGCGGCGGCGGAGCCGAAGCCGGAGTAACTGGCGGCGCCAGTGAGGATTGCGTTGGTCTTCGGCAAGGGATTGACTTGCGTGGCGCCGTTCACGGCGATCATCGAGGCGCCGCCGGGGACGGCGTTGGCGGCCACGGTGCCCGGCGGATCGTCAAAGTGCCAAAGGTGGACGGTGTTGGCGTCGGGGGTGTAAGGGCCGACGATCAAGGCCGGCGCGTTAGCGGCCGCCGCGAGCAGTAAGGCGGCCAGGGCAGCTTGGCGCGCCAGGCGCCAGGGAGATGAGCTTTGGGTCAAGGATGCAGTTGTCATGGGTTTGTTGGGGTTGAGTGTTCGAGCGTCATGAATTTCAACTCGTGTCCTGCAGTTTGCAAAACTGAATTTAATGCTACTGCGCGGCATCGTCCACTGCTTAATTGAGGAATGAGGCAATCAACGGCGGACCCTCTGTGGCTGAAAGCAAAACAGGGGGCAACGGCCGCGGGGCGGCAAGGGATGGGAAGGCGTTCGCGGGTGGGGGGGCGGATGCGGCCGAGTTGTGGACTGGGGAGGAATGCCAGTCAACTTCGGCTCATCTCGCGAACGCAGAATGACGGGGGAACAATCCGAGAGGGGGAACGGCGGGGAGGAAACTCAGGGCGGGAAGGAAGGTGGGAAGATGCGAAGAGCAGCGGCAGGGGACGGAGGACGGATTGATGGCAGGAAGGAGGGGCGAGAGGGCGAAGGCAGGGTGAGGGACGGGAAGATTAGACCGTGGAAGGCGGGAAAGTGGGAAGGTGAAGAGTAGGAAGGACGGAGGGTTGAGGCTGGAAGGCGTCAGGCGCCGGCCCGGGCTTGCTCGAAGAGTTTGCGTTCTTCGGGAAGCATGGGGCCCTTGAAAGCCCAGTCGAGGTAGGACTTGGCTTTGTTTTTGTCGCCGGCGGCTTTGAGCATGAGGCCGTAGTAGCCGGCGACGGAGGGATTCTCGAGGTCGCGAGGGGAAAGCGTTTGCATGATTTTGAGGGCCTCGTCGTTCTTGTCCTGCAGGAAGAGCGAGAAGGCATAGGTTGAGGCGAAGGCGGCGTTGGTGGGGGACTTGGTGAAGACTTCGCGGGCCAGTTCGTGCGGTTTGAGCTCCCGGGCCTCGAGCAGCAGGGCGGTGAGGGCGAGATTGTTCTTGAGGGAGAGGTTGTCGGGGGACCGTTTGAGTTCCTGGTTGAAGAGCATCATGAGGGGGCGGGTGCGGCCGCCGGCATAGAGCGCCTGGGTGAGGACCTGGACGGCCCATTTCTCGCCGGGATAGCGGTTGACGATGTTCCACAGGACTTCCTCGGCTTCGCTGAGCCATTTCCACTGGGCACAAAGGCCGAGCAATTGGCGCAAGGCGCCGAGCTGGTTGTTCGAGTTCTTGAGGGCGAGCTCCCACTCGGCTTTGGAGGCGGCGGCGAGGTCCTGCCCGCGCTGGGCGCGGGCGAGGTAGGCGTGGCGGAGGAATTCCAGATCGCCCCAAGTTTGATCCCGGATGAGGGTCTCGAGCCCTTTCCAGTCTTTGAGGACGTCCTGACATTGGACCGTGGCGAGGATGACGGACGCGTTGGTGCGGGTGGCTTCGGGCAGGCGGAGGAGCCAGCCGAGGGAATCGGCGGGGGAGAGGTTGGCCATCTGCCACATCGCCAGGTCATAGGCTTTGGCCGGGTCGGCGGCGGCTTCGTTTTGGAAGGCGGTCAAGGTGGGTCGGAAATCGGGGCTCTTGCTTTCCTGGAGCACTTCGAGGCGGAGCAATTTGTCGCGGAAGACCGTGTTGGTTTCCTGCAGGAGTTTTTGGGTACCTCGAGGGCGGTTTTGGGGTCTTTGTGACGGAGGGCGTCGCCGGCCAGTTCGCGGAGGGCCTGGGAACGGAGCGAGGCGTTGGTGGAAGTGGCGGAAATCTCGCGCAGGGAGGCGCGGGCGGCGGTTTGGACCTGGGCATTGGTGTTTTGGAGGTGGATGACGGCCAGGTTAAGGCGCGGGGCGGCATTGGCGGGTTCGAGCCGGGCGGCTTCGGCAAAGTGCTGTTCGGCGAGGGCAACCTGATTGGCGGCGGCGAACGCCATGCCGGCCAGGTTGTGATAGGCGGCGGTTTTCCGCCCCTCTTCGTCCATGCCCTCGAGCGCGTTGGTGGCGGAGGAGTAATCGCGGAACAGGAGGGCGGTCTGCACCAGCGCCATGCGGTCGTCACGGGTGTGGGGGCTGAGCTCGACGACCCGGCTGCGCCAGACCAGGGCGGCGGGGGAGCGGCCGGCCTCGAGCAGTTGCGCCATGAGGCGCGCGGCTTCCACGTCGCGGTTGTTGTAGCGGAGCGCGCGTTGCAGGCAGAGGAGGGCCTTGCGGTCCTCGGCTTTTTCGAGGTGAGCTTTGGCTTGCTTGACGAGCCGGACCTGGCGGACGTATTTGTAGCCCTTGTAGGCGGCGTAGGCGCCCCCGACACCGAGGAGGCCAAGCAGGACGAGGAGGATGAGGATGGTTCGCAGCTTGGTTTTCATATCGAATGTGTATCAGAACGTTGCGGAATTTGGGAGATTAAAGTCGCAGCCGGGCAGTGGCCGGGCCGCGCTTCGTTTTGGTCGGGAGCGCGGACCTTCCATGCCGGCCGGCGCGGGCGCTGCTTCAAAAGTGTCCCGCGGTGGCGCGCTTGCTAAAGGTTTTGGCGGTACCAGTCGAGCGACTCGGCGAGGCCCTGTTCGATGGTGTGGGTGGGGACGTAGCCCAACAGGCGCCCGGCTTTGGCAATGTCGGCCTCGGAATGGCGGACGTCACCGGGGCGGAAATCGCGATAGACGGGCTGGCAGTGCTCCAGCCAGGGGCAATGCGGGAGCAGTTGGGTTTTGAGCAGGGCAAAGAGCTGGTTGAGGGAGGTGCGGGTGTGCAGGGCGACGTTGTAGGCCTGGTTGAGCGCCTCGGGGGCGCGCACGGTGGCGGCCAGCAGGTTGGCCTGGACCACGTTGGCGACGTAGCAGAAGTCGCGGCTGGTTTCGCCGTCGCCGTTGATATAAATGGGTTCGCGGGCGAGCATGGCGGCGATCCATTTGGGGATGACGGCGGCGTAGGGGCCGTTGGGGTCCTGGCGGGGGCCGAAGACATTGAAATAGCGGAGGCCGACGGGTTCAAGGCCATAGCAGCGGGCGCAGACATCGGCATAGATTTCGTTGATGAGTTTGGTGGCCGCGTAGGGGGAGAGACAATGGCCGATGTTGTCTTCGCGTTTGGGGAGGTCGGGGTGGTCGCCGTACACGGCGCTGCTGGAGGCATAGACGACCCGCTTGACGCCCCGGTCACGCGCGGCCAGAAACACGTTGAGACAGCCGTTGACGTTGCTCGCGTGTGAGTCGGCGGGATGTTCGAGCGAGCGCGGAACCGAGCCCAGGGCGGCCTGGTGCAGGACAAAGTCCACGCCTTGGGTAGCCCGCAGGCAGGTGTCAAAATCGCAAATGTCGCCTTCAATCAGGGTGAAGTTTTGCCAGCATTCCGGGCCAACCAGACCCCGCACCTGCTCGAGGTTGTGGCGGCTGCCGGTGGCGAAGTTGTCCAGGCCCACCACGCGCTGCTTCAGGTGGAGCAGGGTTTCCAGCAAGTGGGAGCCGATGAAACCGGCGGCGCCGGTGACCAGCCAGGTGCGGGGCTGGTGGGGCAGGCTTTGCTGCAGGGTTTGCCAGGGGGTCATTCGGGCCTCGCAGGTTGGGCGGCGGGGGCGCGGGTGTCGGCGGCCGCGGCGGGGCGGAAATCGTCGAGGCGCGTGATTCGGCCGGGGGCCGGCTCGGCGGATTCGGTGAAAGGAGTGTAGTCGGGGATGGCTTGCTGGAGGAGTTTTTTCACTTCAAGGGAGTCCATTTCATGGACGTGTTTGCGGAGGGTCTGGAGCGTTTTGCGGAATTCGGGCAGGTCCACAGGCTGGGCGATGAAGCGGAAGATTTTGGCATGGGCAGTGGGGACGAAGTTTTCACCTTTGTGGGTGATTTCTTCGAAGAGTTTTTCGCCGGGGCGCGCGCCGACAAACTCAATTCTGATGTCTTCATCCGGTTTAAGGCCGCTAAGCTCAATCATCTGGCGGGCCAAGTCAAGAATGCGGACGGGCTGACCCATATCGAGGACGAAAATTTCGCCGCCGGCGCCCTGCATGGCACTCTGGAGCACCAGCATCGAGGCTTCCGGAATGGTCATGAAATAGCGGGTCATCTCGGGGTGGGTGACTTTGACCGGGCCGCCCTCGGCGATTTGCTTTTGGAAGACGGGAATGACGCTGCCGGAGGAGCCGAGGACGTTGCCGAAGCGCACGGCAATGAACTTGGTGCGGTTGGGGTGCAGGGCCGCCAGGCCCTGGATATACATCTCGGCGAGGCGCTTGGTGGCGCCCATGACGCTGGTGGGATTGATGGCCTTGTCCGTCGAGATGAGAACGAAGCGGTCCACGGCAAACTCGAGGGCGAGGTCGGCCAGTTCGGCGGTGCCCAGGCTGTTGTTGACCACCGCCTCGCCGGGCTGGGACTCCATCATCGGCACATGCTTGTGGGCGGCGGCGTGGAACAGGACGGCGGGGCGGAAGCGGGCGAAGATGCTGCGCATGCGGTCGTGGTCGTGGATGTCGGCGACCAGGGGAACGATGCGGGAGGCATAGCCGAGGTTGATGAGTTCCTGTTCGATTTGGAACAAGGCGGGCTCGGAGCGTTCGACCAGCAGGAGTTGTTTGGGCAGATAGGTGGCAATCTGGCGGCAGAGCTCGCTGCCGATGCTGCCGCCGGCGCCCGTGACGAGGACGACCTGGTTTTCCAGGATTTGGCGGATGCTCTCGGTCTCGAGCTCGACTTTTTCGCGCCCGAGGAGGTCGGCGATTTCAATGTTGCGAAGCTGGCTGACTTTCACCTGGCCCAACGCCAGTTGGTCCATGGAGGGAACCGTCCGGCCCGGGAGCCAGATTTCGCGCAGGATGCGGACGATTTCTCCAACGCGATGGGCGGGCGCCGAAGGCATGGCGATGATGGCTTCGTGAAAATCCGCTCTCATCTCGGGCTCGAGCAGCCGCTCGGGCGCGCCCAGAACGGGGATATCGTGGACGCGGGAGTTCCATTTGCGGCGGTCGTCGTCGAAGAAGGCGACCGGGATCAGGCCGTAGCCGGGCTTGAGCGCCAGCTCGTGGGCCAGCACCGCGCCGCAGTCGCCGGCGCCGATGATGGCAACGCGGCGGTGCCGGCGGGAGTCGCCCTTTTTGGAGGTGGTCAAGGACTCGCGCAGCGTGCGCATGGCCAGCCGCACGCCGGTCAGGCCGACCAGCGCGAAGACGAAGTTGACCACAATGACGCCGCGCGGCGGCGCAAACCCAGCGCCCCAGATGAACCACGCGGCGAAGGCAATCAGAGTGCTCAGCGTGAGCGCGTGGAACATGCGGGCCAGGTCTGGCGTGCTGAAATAGCCCAGCAGCGAGCGGAGCTGATGGAACAGGCCCAGCAGGAGGAGCTCGAGGGGCACCAGCCAGCTCAGGACAAAGAGCCGCTCCTGTTGGTGGCGGGGCTCGACCATGAAGTCGAAACGCAGCTCGTAGGCGAACCAGAGGCTGGCGGCGAGTTCGACCGTGTAGATGATGAGCAGGAACCAGACCCGGACGGCCGGGGAATAGTCAAATAAACGGAACGGCATAAAGTTGGGAACGAGGGTTGGGGTTCAGACCGGCAGCGGCTTGAGCACCGAGCCGGTGGACGCCAGAGTGGTTCTGAACGGCAAACCGTGGAGCATTTGGCGGACTTCCTGAAGGCGCTGCGGATTGTCGCCGGGCAGGGCGATGATGATCTCGTCGAGGCGGCCGATCCATTCCCCATTGAGGAGGCATTCGGGCATGCCAACGACCGGGATGTCGTGCGGGCGTTTGTGCCACGTGCGCGGGTTGTCGTCGAAGAGGGCCACCACGCTGCGGGGGGTCCGGGAGTCCTGATTCAACTCGAGGGCAAGGCGCGTGGAAGCGCGAAGCACCTGCACCCAGTTTCCATTCAAGTTTCAGGTTTCATCCCTCATCCTTGAATCCCTGCTTTCCGCATGCTGCTTTGCCCCTCACATCCATCCCCGCAGTTTGTACCAGGCCATGCCGAGATACTCATGCATGGTTTCGGAAAACTGAAGGTAACTGCTGGGAGTGGGGATGAGGTTGACCAGTTCCCGGTGCCAGGGAAGCTCGCGGTCAACGATCCGGAAATCCGTCGGGGCGGGCACAAACTCAATGGTAGGGCAGTTTTTCCTGAAAACCCCCATGGACCGGGGCATGTGGAGGGCGGAGGTGACCAGGAGAATGCGGTGGAAGCCTTGCTCCTTGAGCATGGACTCGAGGTTGACGGCGTGTTCGCGGGTGTTGCGGGAGGCCGATTCCTGGACGATGGCATCTCGCGGCACGCCCAAGTTCGTGAGCAGCTCGGCCATGATATCAGAACCGGGTTGCAGACCGATGCCGCCTGTGGCGATGCCAGAAGTGCAAAGGATTTTGGGCGCCCAGCCGGTCCGGAACAGATGGGTGGCATAAAGCACACGGTCTCCGGCTTCGGCCACCTCGACCGTCGTGCGCGGAGGGAGTTTGGGCCACGTCCCGCCCCCCAGCACGAGAATGCAGTCGGCGCGAACTGAAGGATGAGGGGTGGGACCTGAATCCTGAGGATTCAGCGGCGGCCGCGAGTCGGGAGTCGCAACCCCAACCACTGACGCCTGGTCGCTGACCTCTGACGGGCGCTCCAAGGTATTTGCTCCATGGTCCATCGCCTCCGCCAAAGGCGGATACTGGCGTTCGAGGTGGCGAGTGAGGACACCGACGAGCCAGCCATTGCCGCAGAGGAGGAGGACGGCCAGGGCGGACCAGAAGCAGAGCGCAGCCAGGAGCTCGGAGCGGGGGGCGCGGAGCGAGGAGCACACTTCCAAGCGAGGAAGGATGGGGCCTGAAACCTGCGGAGGTGAACCGACGGCGGTCTGGGCCATGCGGGCGCGGCGGCGGAACACGGCCGAGGCAAGCAGAAGCAAGATCGCGATCGAGGTCGGATAAAGCAGCTTCAGCAGGATGGAATAGAGAAAAGACATTTCAAAAAGCAGAAAGGAGAAAGCTGAATTTCAGGGATGAGGGATGAAACCTGAAACCTGAAGTCAGGGTCAGCGTTACAAAAGCAAAAAGCTGAAAGCGGATCTCCGCGAGACCGTAGAACCTTGACTATAGACCGCAGACCATGAGCCCCAGAAACCTCATCTGGTAAGGGCGGTGAAGGCACGATTTCCGCCGCGCCGCAAGATGATGAAGTCCAGGACTCCCCTCAAAAAACCAACTCCATAACCGAAGTGGTAGCAAGGGAAGACAAAGGGCAGCAGCGGCAGCAGTTTCCAGTCGGTTTTCGCCGCGGTGATCAGGGAGGCAGCAAGCACGGCGATGAGGTAGGAGGAAAGGGTGAAAACAAAGCAGAAAGCAGAACGCAGAAAGCAGAAAGAAACAGGGGATGAGGGATGAAACCTGAAACCTGAAAGCAGAAAGCAGAACGCAGAAAGCAAAAATAACAGCATTAAAGTAAAGACAAAGGCCCCGGGGACGAGGTGGCGCCAGGAGGCGGGGAGCTTGTGTTTCTGGATCACGCGGACCTTCCAGTAGCCGTATTGCAGGTATTGTTTGAACAAGGCAGTCAAAGAGCTGCGAGGCTTGTACCAGCTCTTGATCCTGGGGCTTTGATAGATTTTTCCGCCGCCGCGGATGATGCGGAGGTTGTGCTCGTCGTCCTGATTGCGGACCAGCTCCTCGTCAAAATAACCGAACTTGTCGAACGTTTCGCGTCGCCAGCAGCCGTAGGTTACGGTGTCCACGTAGCCTTCGTAATCCGGATCATGGAACCGGGCGCCACCAACGGAAAACGGCGAGTGATAGGCGGCCGCGATGGCTTTTTGCAGGCGCGTGTCGGCTTTCGTGCGGGCGGGGCCGCCGACGTTATCAGCGCCCGTTTGCTCCAGAGTTTCGACGCAGCGGGCGATATAATCGGGCGCGTACTCCGTATGAGCGTCCATCCGGATGATGATGTCCCCGCGGGCGGCGCGGATGGCGGCGTTCAGACCGGCGGAAACGATTTTCCCGGGGTTGTCGATTACTCTTATGATGGGCTCTCTTCCTCCGTGCTTCGTCCCCCGTTCTCCGAGCTCCGCAGTCAGTTGGGTGAGGATGTCGCGCGTGCCGTCGTCAGACATGCCATCGGCAACGATAAGCTCGAAGCCGGCTGGAGGGGCCTCTTGTGCGAGGACGGACAAGATACAGGGCTTGATGCTGGATGCCTCGTTGCGGCACGGCAAAACGACACTCACTCGGGGATTAGCGCCCTTGCTGTACCCCATTGACCGCTTGCGGTGGCGAGCCGGCTTGACGGCCGCTAAGCTTGGAAACGACGGCTCGGAATTTACCGTTCGCCGAGCGTGGGATCTCGGCGACTTTCTCGATTTGAATCTGCATGTTCCCGAGGCGCTCGCGCAGCGCTGAAACGAGCGCACTTTCATGCTTGGGCCCAAAACCCGGCGCGGGAACCACAAGCACCCGAACGAGGTCGGGTAAGTCCTGAACGATCTGTGCCTCTCGAACCAGCAGGTCAGGTTTGAAGACGGGCCCCAACCTTCCCAGACGCCGGCCATCCGGCGTCACGACCACGTCATCCAGCCGGCCCTCAATGGAGAGCAGGATCGGCAGCGTCCTTCCACAAGCACACTGCTCGTCGGCAGGGGCAATCGCCACACGATCACCGACTTCGTAACGGATCAGCGGCATGTCCGGGTTGAGGAGGCCGGTGGCGACCAATCGGCCAGGCTCGCCGGGCTCAACGGGTTCGTCGGAGTCATCTCTCACTACTTCATAGATGCCCGCCTCGGGCCAGAGGTGCAATCGCCCGGCCTCGCATTCGCTGGCGCCGCAAACCATTTCGCACATGCCATAGGTATCCCGGACGGGACAACCAAAATGCCGGCTGATGAGCTCGCGCTGATGATCGAAGAGGGGTTCAGCATTGCTGATGATCACTTTCAATGACGGAGCGAGCAGGTTTCTTTCCGAGGCGAACAGGGCCAGAGAATAGAGCGATGAAGCGTAGCCCAACAGGTAAAGCACCTTGCGCTGGCGCATGGCGTCCAGATAAAAGGCGCAGGTTTCCGCGGACAGATGGTAAGCCGAGAGATACAACTGATTTAGACCCACGTTCCAGACCCAGAAGGGTGGTTTCCGCTGACGAACGGGAACAACCAATTGTCCGCCAAGGATCGCCCAGCGATCGGACCGCGACAGCCCATACCACCCGCGCCAGCGCGCCTCGGCCAGAGCGTACCATTCCCGGACTGCGCTCTTCGGCTGCCATAGCGTAAGAGGCGTTCCCGTGGTGCCGCTGGTGTGGTCACAGAACATGCGGTGGGGATCGCATCCGTCAGCAAGAAAGCGCTGTGGTGTCTCTCGCAATACCGTCTTCTTCAAGACAGGCCAATTCGCGAGGTCGAGACAAGAATTGGGGTCGGCAGGCGCTTGCTTGCCATTCCACCAATTCCGGTAGTGGGGAACCTTGGAGGCTGCCCGGGGTAGAATTTGGCTCAGCCTCTTGCTTTGCCAAGACTGCCAGTCGCTCGAAGACCAAGTCTCACGCTCGAGCGCTTCCGCAACCAGGCGGTTGGTGTCGCGCCCATAGCGCCAGGAAGAGAGTTGCCAACCGCGCACGCTCGCGACTGCAGAACGGAGCGGACTTGGCACCTTGTGATAGACTCTCAGGATCGTTTGACGCACGGTGCGCGCAATTTAGAAACGGTACCCGAGCACTTCCACTAGCGGAGCCTGGCTAATCCGGCTTTGGACGAAGTCCATGTCGCGGATGTATAAACTATTGAAGCACCTTCGCTCTGCTTCCAGAGATCGGTGGTCAGGAGTCAACGCACGTGTAAAGGGTTCATAAGAATGAACTCGAAACTCCTGTTTGACAAGCGCTTGGTGAACCTCCCCTGGGGCATGGGCGCATCTCAGTTTCTTGCAGGGGGGTGTAAGCTGGGGCCATGACAACAACC
>ERZ795052.1956-NODE-1956-length-26543-cov-9.134891_pt1 | contig 26543 bp, 17 predicted proteins | sample MGYA00375136_ERZ795052 | MGnify/ENA primary metagenome ERZ795052 (study PRJEB30181, sample SAMN05720156) | activated sludge metagenome | isolation source: Anaerobic digester | place: Japan | collected 2015-05-26 ... | reverse complement strand
GCCATAGTGTTTTATGGCTTCAAAGAGTGCAATATGTTTCTGGCATTATGCAGAAGCATTCTCATAAAATAATATTTTGATTTTTAGGGGTCAACCGGCCTTGCAAAAACTTACTCCTGCAATGAATAAAATAAAAAAGGCTTACTCGGTAATAATACCTTTCAGCATAAATAATAAAAATTATTGTTTACTTTTGTGTACGTTTGGCAAAATATCAATTATGAAACAAATGCCACAACATAACTACAACCACAGAAAAAATATAAAAAATAATTAAGGCTATTGAAGATACCGACAAACTATAACAAGATTGGCACGATATAAGGCAGATGATAAAAATAGATATTATAATTATTCTTAATAGCAACCCAATCTTTCTAAAATTATTCCCAATAGCCAATATTAGGATCGTCCTGATTTTTTGAATGAACTCCTTTGTTCGCTGGCTTTTCTTCGTACAAAACAGCTACCATTAGAGATGGTGAACTGATTTCGCCACCACCAATTAGAGTAATATTAACAGATATTACTCTTTTGGCCTGCTTCTCAAGAAAAAAATTTATGTCCTTTTCCAGAGAATCGTACCTAACATACGGACCAGAAAACATTTTTAATTTCTCAGACATTGCACACCTCCATGTGCGTTTATATCATATAATAAAAAATTAATATCGTCAAATAAGCTTCCGCTAAGGATTTTGGGGACAAAATATACGAAGATCTACTTCCTGATAAATATTTAGGGCTTGAGATATTTACGGCCTTTTAATTGGATAGGAAAATATTCTTGTTTTTCTTGATAATTAAAATTAGGGCTGTATTTATAATCTTTGCCATAACCAAGGTCTTCCATAAGCTTGGTTGGCGCATTGCGAAGATGCATTGGCACGGGTAAATTGCCGTATTTTTGCACATCTTCAGCAGCTTTACTATAAGCCGTATATAATTCATTAGATTTTTTGCATTTTGCCATATAAACAACGGCTTGAGCTAAAATAACATTGCATTCCGGATAACCGATAAAATGACAGGCCCCATAAGCGGCTACAGCTTGTTCTAAGGCTCGAGAATTGGCTAACCCAATATCCTCAGAGGCAAATCTGACTAAACGCCGCGCAATAAAAAGAGGGTCTTCCCCAGCTTCAATCATTCGGGCTAACCAATAAAGAGCGGCGTCAGCATCTGAACCGCGCATTGATTTGTGCAATGCCGAGATAATATTATAATGCTCTTCGCCAGCCCGGTCATACAATAAATTTATTTTTTGAGACGCTTCTTCAATAATTTTTAAGGTGATATTGCCATGACTCGCTTCCGCAGCATATTCTAAGATATTTAAGGCAATCCTCGCGTCCCCGTTACTAATCTGGCTGATTATTCCAATGTCTTTGTCTTTAATTTTTAAATTAAGATTGCCTAAACCCCGCTTTTTATCTTTAATGGCTCTTTTCAAAATTAGTTTAACATCCGCAATACCTAATTGCTTAAAAACAAAAACACGGCAACGCGATAATAAAGCCGGGCGAACTTCAAAACTTGGATTTTCCGTAGTAGCGCCGATTAAAGTAATTAAACCAGTTTCAATATGAGGCAATAAACCATCTTGCTGAGTTTTGTTCCAGCGATGAATTTCGTCAATAAATAAAATAGTGCGTCGCCCAATTAAATGATTGCTTTTGGCGCGACTGATAATTTCGCGCAATTCTTTTAAACCGCTGCTAACCGCGCTAATTCTAATAAAATCAGATTTGGTTTGGCGAGCAATAATTATTGCTAAAGTAGTTTTACCGCTGCCGGGCGGACCCCAAAATATCATTGAAGGAATTTTGTCTGATTTAATGGCTTCTCGCAAAAGCTTGCTCTCGCCTAAAATTTCTTCCTGTCCTAAAAATTCATCCAAGGTTTGAGGACGCATTCTATCGGCTAAAGGAATACTAAAATCGCTTTCTTGATTATTTTTATTGGCTTGGCTAGCTGGCATAAATTTTATTTAATATTTATAAAGTTCAATTATATTTTACTCTTTTTTTGAAAATAAAAAAGGACTTTTTAGTAAAGTAAGAATATCGAATGTTTGGGGGTCTGACCCCTAAACATTTTTTCTAAATATTTCTCTACGAATAAAGAATAAAAAACTTGATTATTGAAACTAAATTAGATAAGATGAAAATATCTTAATAACATCCAATCTTAAAAATATCTATATAAAAAATATTTTAAAAATTTAATTTGAAAAACTATGGATAAAATTAGTTTAAAAACAGATGCTGAACTTCCTAAAAATTATGATTTCAAAACCGCGGAAGCAAGGTGGATTAAAAATTGGGCAGAAAATAAATATTTTGAATTTAATCGCCAAAATTCGGGCGAACTTTTTGTAGTTGACACTCCCCCGCCTTATGTTTCCGCCGACCATTTGCACGCTGGGCATATTATGTCGTACGCCCAAGCCGAATTTATTGTCCGCTATAAAAGAATGCGCGGATTTAATGTTTTTTACCCGATGGGATTTGATGACAATGGCTTGCCAACGGAAAGATTTGTAGAAAAAAAATATAAAATAGATAAATCTAAAACAACTCGGTCAGAATTTATTAAACTTTGCTTATCGGAAACAGAAAAAGGCATTCAGACTTATAAAGAGCTTTGGAATGCGCTGGGAATTTCAGTGGATTGGACCAAAACTTACAGCACGATTGCGCCGCTTGCTACCAAGGTTTCTCAAAAATCTATTTTAGATTTATACAAAAAAGGATTATTATATAAAAAAGAGCTGCCGATATTATGGTGTCCCTTTTGCCAAACCGCTATTTCTCAATCTGATTTAGAAGACAAAACGCGCGAATCTAAAATGAATTATATCAATTTTAGGTCTATGGACAATAAGGATTTGCTTATTGCCACAACCCGTCCTGAATTAATTCCTGCTTGCGTGGCTCTTTATGCAAACCCTACTGACACGCGTTTTAAGCATTTAATAGGACAGAAGGCAAGGGTGCCTATCTTTGAATATGAAGTGCCGATTTTAAGCAGCGAAAAAGTAGCTTTGGAAACTGGAACTGGTTTAATGATGGTGTGTACTTGGGGAGACCAAGAAGATTTAGAAAAATGGCGCGCTGATAATTTAGATACTCGCCATATTATTACCGAAGACGGCCACTTAAATAATTTAGCCGGACCCTACGAAGGTCTGACAATTTTAGAAGCCCGTGAAAAGATTTTGGCTGACTTAAAAAATAAAAACTTATTAGTTAAGCAGGAAACGATTGAACAAGTCCTGAATGTCCACGAAAGATGCGAAACCCCAGTTGAACTAATTCAAAGCCAACAATGGTTTATTAAAATTACTGAGCTAAAAGAAAAATGGATAGAACTGGGACGGCAAATTCATTGGTATCCTGATTATATGATAAATAATTATGAACTCTGGGTAAATTCATTAAAATGGGATTGGTGCGTCAGCCGTCAAAGATTTTTTGGAGTTCCTTTCCCTTTTTGGAATTGCGCGGATTGCGGCGAAATAATTTTGCCTAATGAAAATGATTTGCCGATTAATCCATTTGAACAAAAACCGCCCCTTTCCCAATGCCCGCATTGCGGAAGCCAAAAAATAGAACCAGAAGCTGATGTTATGGATACTTGGGCAACCTCTTCCTGTACGCCGTTTCTTTTACGCGAATTAGGCGGCAGCGAAGATTTATTTCCAGTTGATTTGCGACCAAATGCGCATGAAATTATTCGCACTTGGGATTTTTATTCGATTGTGAAAGGATATTATAATTTTAATACTATTCCTTTCAAAAATATAATGGTCTCGGGGCATGGTTTAGATGAACAAGGCCGCAAAATTAGCAAACGATTAGGCAATTATACTCCGGCTGATAAATTGGTTGAACAATATGGGGCGGACGCAATTAGATACTGGGCTACTGGCGCTGGTTTGGGGCAAAATTTACGCTTTAGCGAAATAGAAATTAAAAAAGGAAAACAGATTGCCACTAAACTTTGGAATGCAGGCAAATTCATTTTAACAAATTGTAAAGATTATGACCCGAATGAACCGGCTATTTTTGAGCCAGCGGATAATTGGATTATTCAAGAGCTTAATCAAACTATTGCCGAAGCCACTAATAATTTTGAAGAATACCAATACGCAAAAGCTAAAACAGCTACTGAAGAATTTTTTATGTCTAAATTTGCTGACTATTATGTTGAATTTGTAAAATATCGCCTTTACGGTGAAAATACGATGTCTAAAAGAGCGGCGCAAAATACTTTAATTAATATTTTTATTAATATCTTAAAATTATACGCGCCTTTAATCCCTTTTGTAACCGAAGAATTATTCCAATACTTTTCTAATGAACCAACAATTCATTTATCTAAATGGCCGGAAACATTAAAGATGCCGGCAGAAATAGATTTATCGGATTTTGATAAAGCAATAAAAGCTATTGATGAAATTAGAAAATATAAATCGGAAAATAAAATATCGTTAGGCGCGGAATTAGAAGAATATAAATTAACAACTAAAGTCAATTTAGAAAAATACGGTGAATTCATCCGCAAAGCTATCCGAGTAAAAAATTTAATCTAAAGTTTAGAAATCGTCGGGGATCTCCTTCGGGCCGGTTTCTGCTGAAACCGCCTTCGGATCTGGCTCACTCCCTCAATCTTTGGAGTTTGGTCCCAAAGACAAAAAGCCAGGGGCTTAACCCCTGACTTTCTAATTTTTTGTTTTGATGTTTCGGCTAATCGTTAAGTTTTTATTGTTGAATAGAAAAATATCTGTCTCGGCCGTAAGCTGGCACAGCCACTGGCGCTTCGGCTTGTTTTTTCTCGTTCCTCTTTTTCATAATAAAGTAAACTATTAAGAAAATAATTAAACCGACAATTAAACCTAATAAAAGCCATAAAAGATTCCACCACCAGCCACCATTAACCTCAGCTGAAGCAACGCTCGCGCTTGGGCAAGCTTCTCCATTAGTCGCACCTGCCACAATAGCCGAAGACACATTAATTTGCAACATATCTTCAACTGATTCCGCGTTTTTCGCGTTCGCGCTTACTTTATTAATTAGGGTTTGATTTGCGGCGCCATTGCCAATTTTAATAGTAAAGGTTAAAGTTTTGGCTTGATTTATAGGAATAGTTCCAAGTAAAATAGTCCCATTAACATCACCTGCATAGTTTTTACCATTTAAGCGAATATTGGATACATTATCAATATTCGTCGGCAAAATATTAGTTAAAATAACATTTTCTAAAGCGTGCGCATCAGCCGATGAAACAGTGATATTAACTTCTACTTCATCGCCTGGCGCAGCTGAAATAACTTTACCAACTACTCCATTTTTAGTAATATTTTTACCAGTAATTTGAACATCAACATTTCTAACTACTGAAACTGGTGGGACATAAATTGATCCTTTTGTTTCAACATAAGTGCTTACCGTTTTTTTAGCATAAGCGCTATCTGACCAAGAATATAAACCTTCATCGCAACCAACCGACCAAGCGCGATAATAATAGGTTTTATTGGTATAAATATTTTGGTCAAAATAACTATTACCTGTTCCTAAATAAACAATAATACCATCTGTGCTTGACGCTGGATAAGCGCCTATTTTCCGAGTAATAACTGTATAACAAGCACCCGAACCAGTAGACCAAGACAAATTAACTCCATTACTGCCATTAAAATAAGCGTTAAAGTTAAAAGGTGAATCGGGAGCAGTTATAAATTTCAAGGTATTGCCATATACTGTTACCCCATTGCTGCCAGTCGCTTCAGCTCTAAATGAATAAGCTTTAGCTTTTTCTAAATTGTAAATAGTAGCTGAAAATCGTTCGCCAACAGTTAAATTATTATTGACATTAACAGTCATATTTAAGTTATTGCCTCGGCCATAAGTAAATTTAGCTCCAACTGAGCCACCAACATTATAACCACTTACTGCGCCATTCAAAACAGCTGAATTGGTCGTTACAGAAGTAGCATTATAAGTCGTAACTGTTAAATTAGAATAAGATTGAGTATTGCTTTTTACATAAATAGATACCGAACTGGAAGAGGATTGTCCGCGATTATTAGTGACAGTTAGCGTGCAAGTATAAGTAGTATCAGAATATACAATCGGCGCGTAAAAAGTTGGATTTAAGACATTATAATTAGATAGTGAACCGCCATTGCAATTCCAAGAATAAGTTAAAGAATAACCTTGAGGGTCAGAAGCGGTAGCATCTAAATAAATGCTTTGACCACTTTGAATAGTTTTGCTTGACCCGGCATAAACAATTGGGGGTTGCTGATAATTCGCATTGGCTCGGACATAAATATTTACTGAACTTGAAGCAGACATTCCCACCGTATTTATAACCGTCAAAGTACAAACATAAGTAGTATTAGAATATACAATCGGCGCGTAAAAAGTTGGATTTAAGACATTATAATTAGATAGTGAACCGCCATTGCAATTCCAAGAATAAGTTAAAGAATAACCTTGAGGGTCAGAAGCGGTAGCATCTAAATAAATGCTTTGACCACTTTGAACTTCTTTATATGAGCCAGCATAAACTGAAGGAGCTTGATTGGTTTGAATTTTATAAGCCATACAAGATGCATCGCTACCGCCAGATTGTCCATAACAAGTCCAATACCAAGGACCATAACCAGTCACGCCTGATGGATAACCAGAATTACATAAGCCAGTTGTAGGTTGAGAAGTAAAATTGCCTCCACTTGATGGTCCACAAATACCATTTACGGCCGAAATACAAGATTGAGAGGTTGGATATGGATTAGAGCCAACACAGCCCGATGGACTAGAATAACAATTTCTAGTTTGAATGCCACTTACACAAGCGCTCCAAGAATCACAAGTCCAAGTACAGGTAGGCGTAGTTTTTTGAGCACTGCAACTTACCGTGGACCCGCCATTTATTCCATAACACGCCCAAAACCAGGGACCAGAACCAGAGACGCTAGAAGCTGTGCCCTGAGAACATAAATTGGCAGTTGGAGCTGAACCAAAAGTGCCGCCATTGGCTGAACCGCATTGACCATCTACAGCAGTAGATGTTTTACTAGCTGAACAATTAGCTGAGCTTCCTCCATTTTCTCCTTGGCAAGTCCAATACCATGGACCAGAACCAGTTACAGTTGAAGCCGTGCCTTGATAACATAAGCCACTCGTAGGTTGAGAAGTAAAATATTGTCCATTTGAAGAACCGCACTGGCCATAAACTGGGATAAGAATTTTTTGAGCGACGCAACTTACCGTGGATCCGCCATTAGAACCTTGGCAAGTCCAATGCCATGGACCAGAACCAGTTACAGTTGAAGCCGTGCCTTGATAACATAAGCCACTCGTAGGTTGAGAATCGTAACTATTATTATTAGCATAGCCACATTGACCATTTATGGGTACAGCTGTTTTTTGAGCACTGCAACTTACTGTGGAGCCGCCATTTATTCCATAACACGCCCAAGACCAGGGACCAGAACCAGAGACACTAGAAGCTGTGCCCTGAGAACATAAATTGGTAGTTGGAGCTGAACCAAAAGTGCCGCCATCTGAAGAACCGCACTGGCCATTGACTGGGATAAGAGTTTTTTGAGCTGAACAATTTACAGAGATACCACCGCCGGTGCCATTACAAGTCCAATGCCACGGACCACTGCCTGATACTGAGGAAGGATTGCCTGAATTACATAAGCCATTTGTGGGTTGAGAAGTAAAACTTTGTCCATCTGAAGAACCGCACTGACCATTGACTGGAACAGTACAAGATTGAGAGGTTGGATATGGATTAGAGCCAACACAGCCCGATGGACTAGAATAACAATTTCTAGTTTGAATGCCACTTACACAAGCGCTCCAAGAATCACAAGTCCAAGTACAGGTAGGCGTAGTTTTTTGAGCACTGCAACTTACCGTGGACCCGCCATTAGAGCCTTGGCAAGTCCAATACCACGGACCAGAACCAGAGACGCTAGAAGCTGTGCCCTGACTACATAAATTAGTTGTGGGTTGAGAAGTAAAACTTTGTCCATCTGAAGAACCACACTGACCATTGACTGGAACAGTACAAGATTGAGAGGTTGGATATGGATTAGAGCCAACACAGCCCGATGGACTAGAATAACAATTTCTAGTTTGAATGCCACTTACACAAGCGCTCCAAGAATCACAAGTCCAAGTACAGGTAGGCGTAGTTTTTTGAGCACTGCAACTTACCGTGGACCCGCCATTAGAGCCTTGGCAAGTCCAATACCACGGACCAGAACCAGAGACGCTAGAAGCTGTGCCCTGACTACATAAATTAGTTGTAGGTTGAGAAGTAAAACTTTGTCCATTTGAAGAACCGCACTGGCCATTGACAACTACAGCACAAGCTGACACTGTTTTAGTTAAAGTATTATTATTTTCATTACTTTCTGTTACCCGCCCTTCCCAATCTACTATGGCAGTAATAGTAGCAGTTTGATTGGTGTTTACTCCGATTAAGCCGGGAGTAAAACCGCCAGTAGTTGCACAAGACCCCGGAGCAGGAACAGCAAAACGATAATAAGAATTGCCCGGGAAACTTTCACTGCCACTACTAATTTTAATTAGAAAATCACCACTGCCCGTACCTGATCCTTGGTTACAATAAGTAACTTTAATATAATAAGGACATTCATAAAAAATATCAGACACTACTAAATCTGGTAAAGCAGTTTTTTTAGCGCTGCAACTAGCCGTGGAGCCGCCATTTATTCCATAACACGCCCAAGACCAGGGACCAGAACCAGAAACACTAGAAGCAGTACCTGTAGCGCAAAGATTAGAGGTCGGGGCTGAAGCAAAAGACCCGCCATTGGCAGTTCCGCAAGAACCGTTCACTACCGAAACAGAACCGCAACCTGGCACTGTTTTTGTTAGGGTGTTATTGCCCTCATTAGTTTCCTGAATATCTTTAAACCAATCTGCGGTAGCCGTAACAGTATAACTATTGTTGGGATCTATGTTGAGAAAATAAGGTAAAAAATAAGCAGTTGCGCAAGGGGTTTTTAAAGGTATTGTAGAATCTATTATAACAGGATCGCTGTATATGGTTATACTCCCTTTAGTAAGCCCTATTCTAAACATTCCACTCATATCAGTGCCTTGGTTGCAAACAGTTACTCCAATATAACATGGGCAACGATAGTTAAAAATATCGGTAACAACTAAATCAGGAGCAGCCAAGACATTGCCACCTACTATTAAAGTTCCAAAAAATAAAGCAAAAACAACCAAAGAGCTCAATAAAACAGATTTTTGAATAATTTTAGACATATATTTATTATTTATTTATAATTTTTATAGCCTTTCTATTTTTTAGAAAATAACAAAATAATGTATTTTTGTCAAGTCCAATATATGCCCATCAAAAATCTCCATTTATATATGAAAAAAACAAATAAAATGCTTATTGGTTGTCTAAGGCGCACTTTGAACCTTTTTGGCAAAGGTCAGCCCTATTTCCAAACCGTAATTCTATATATTTATAGTTCGCTAAATTATTGGCGTATTCTTTTTTGCTTAGTATAGTGGCTAATTTTTGAATTTGCCAATCTAAATTATCCTGAAGATTAAAATATATTTTACAACCATTTTCTAAATTAAAAGATGTTTTATCAGCCGCCAATAAAGTAAATGTGTTTCCAGAAAGATTATATTTGGCGATTTGCTTTAATGTTTTTTGAGCTCCTTCTAAAATATTTTTCTTAAGGGTTTGGTTGTTTTTAATAATTTCGTTTTGCTCTATGATTATTAAAGCTGGATTGGCGGCCATATCTTCACAATTTTTAACAAAACTGGCCTTATTGTCCACTAAATAACAAATAGAGGGATTTTTATAGTCTTCTCTCCAAACTGCGATTGGCTCTTTTGTTTTTGCTTCAAAAATTAAAGTTTTTCCTATATAATCTTTTTGGATATTAAGGCTTTCTAATTCAGGAAACTCAGCTAAAACAGATTCAATGTTTTTCGCCTGATAAGCTCCGAAAATAAGAATAACAATTTGATGTCCTAAAAAATTATAAGAATAGTTAATTTTGTCCAAAAGGGCTTTATTGAGTTTATCTTCCGAAATATCAACTGAACCGCTTACTTGAACTGGTTTAATGGTAAATTTTGAAGAATAATATACTAATCCAGCCGCTGCTGTTCCCAAAAAAATAACTAAACCCAATAAGGAAAAATAAAATTTTGACAAAAAATTTTTTTTCTTTCTTTTTTTAATAGATTTTGTTCTTCTTTTATTTTTTCGCATTAGTTTTAGTAAAATTATCTATAAATTTCTTTTTTTTCTACGAATTTGCTCTAATAAATAAGTAAACCAATATAATGGAGACAAAATATAATCTTGAGTTTGCATATATTGTTTGACATTCCCGCCAAACCCCATCTTAAAAAGCGTGGGGCCAGCCCAGGGATGGCTTGGTTCTTTTTGCGGGTCTACATAACCCCAAAAATCATATAAAAAACAGCCCCTTCTTTTAGCTTCTTTAATAATTTCCCATTGTAAAAGATAAGGAATAGAAAATTTTGAAAATTTTTGTAAAGACGCGGCTTGATGATAAAAACCAATTCCCTGCCAAAAAATTATTAAAGCGCCAGCGGCAATTTCATTTTTGTATTTTCCAAAAAACAAAGCAACTTGTTTGTCTTTAATAAAGGCCTCAAATTCATTTTGAATATATCTGTCTGAAAATGGAACAAAATGCTGATGCTCTGCTACAGCTTGATTTAAGATTTGATAAGACGGTAAACTATCAGCGCTTTCGCTCATTTCAAAACTAATATCCAAATTTTTTTCTGCCTGACGTATTAAATACCGAGTTGTCTTGCGCATTTGTTTTAAAAGTTCTTCTTCGGTTGGCCGAATATCTAACTTCCAAGTGGCTTCGTAGGCATTAGCGTGCATTGGCGCTTTGCGCAAACCAAGCTGTTGAAAAACTTGACCATTATTTTCGTTCCTCTCCCATAAAGGATTTATTCTAATAAAACTTGCCTTCTCTTGATTGCCAATTTTGGCTATCTCTTTCAAAAAAATCTCTAAAATTTCAAATTTTTTAGTATTATCAATGTCTTCTAAAATCATTGGTCCATGCTGAATTAACAAATAAGTGCCCCTTTTTGCTTTAATTTTACTTACTAAAGCAGTCGCTAATAATTTTGTTCCATTTTTCAGGCCCAAACGCCAAACTTTATGACCTTGCTTGGTTTGAAATTCTCCCCAATTCCAAGATTGTAAAAAAGTTTTTTCCGTAATTAAACTTAAAAAATTTTCCCATTCTTTTTTATCTTTTATTTCCTCAACATTCATTTTAATTTTTATTAAAAACCCATTTCTTTAATAATATTATCTCGTCCCTTTAATAAATTATTAATATAAGTGATGGCCGCCAACTGGTCAGTAATTTTATTCTCTAATTCTATAGCGCAAAATTCAGAAAAATAACTTAAAGGATATTTTCTTAAATAATCTAATTCATTCAAATTATTTAAAGTATGGCTCGCATAATGAACTTTTTCATTTTCATCTAAAATAAATTTATCTTTTACTGCGCTAATATGATTACAGCGAGGAGGATATTTTTCTACCATTTTTATATTTATATCATAACAGCCATCGTTAATTCTTTGGCTATTTTCTAAGTGGCTAAAATCTAAACACAAACCGCCCCATCTTTTTAATTCTTTTTCGTCTAATGGCGAACTTGTATTTTCAATGCAAATTACTCCTTTATACTTTTCCCATTCTTTAGGAATTGGAAAATCTCTTTCTGAGTGCGTATTGAATATCTGAGTATTATATTTTTTAATAAAATATTCAATTTCCGACAACTTCATATCACTGCGCAAATGCACAAAAGGAATGCTTTTAATTTTAGATTGCAAAAGCGAAGAATAAATCTCTTTCCGCTCTTCATTATCAGCGCAAGTTAAAAACAACGCCACCTCTTTAATGCCTAAATTATTAATTTCTTTAATTTTTTCTTCCCAGCGCGAACCGCTAGTAGTCACAATGCTTGGAAAAATTCTCATAAAATTATAAAATTTAAAATTTTAAACCAGTAAGCTGCGCTGTTTTTTGCGCCATTTCCATTTTAGCTCTTTGCGAAACTTCATTAATTAGCTCTTTTAAAATTTGCTCTTGCTTTTCAACTGCAAGGTTGGGATTTAGGGCTAAGCTTATAATTTCCCCTCGACCATTTAAAATAACTTTAACTCCTTCTTTTTCGCCATTAAAAGTTTGTTTAGCAAATTCATTGTCTAATTCTTTTAATTTTTGAATATCTTTTATTTTATCAAATATGCTCATTTAAGTTTATAAATTATTTATTATTATTTTTATATTTTACCTTTCTAAAATATTTAGTCAAATATATAAGATATTTTAACTTATTCTAATTGGTTTTATTTTTTAATAAACAAACTATTTTCTCGGCATCTTTTTTAGAAACTCTAATATGGGTTGGCAAATAAATTATCTCTTGAGATAGTTTTTCTGCCCTTAAACAACTTCCACTAAGATATTGCATTTTAGATAATTCTGTTGTTGGGGGCATTATAGCTGAATCGCGCCAACCATCATTCAAATAAACATTTTGCGCTTTCATTTTTGCCATTAATTTTTCTTTTATTTTTTTATTTTTGCAAAATAAAGGAAATTTTAAATAAACCGGCAAAACTTCTTGAGAAACATTTTTATAAACAAGCTCAAAATCTGAATTATGAGCCAACTCTTGAGTATAATATAGTGCTAATTCGCGGCGATGATTATTGTATCTTTCTAATTTATGAATCTGATGAAGAGCTAAAATAGCTAAACCATTAGGCATTTTTTTAGGAAAATAAGAAGGCAATTTGCCTTTATTTTCATCGTCTGTAACTGATTTTGATAAAATATTAAAATTGATTGCCAAAGCCATAATAGCTTTGCCTATAAAAATATTATAAAGCGGTAAAATTAATAAATTAGTTAGGATGGGGTGTAAAATTTGCTGGCCAATCCAAGCCAACGACGGCCATTCGGTGCGTTGGTATATTTCTTTTGTTTTTTCTAAAAATTTTGAATTATTAACGCAAAGCATTCCTCCATAAACCGAAGATATGACTTTGTCTCTGCCAAAACTAAAAAATGAAAAATCTCCAAACGACCCGCAATAATCATTATTAATTTTAGCGCCTAAAGCATGGGCGCAATCTTCTATTAAAATTAAATTATGATTTTTACAAATTTCTTTAATGGCGTCAATCTGGCAGGGCATTCCAAATGTATGCTGAACAATTAAAACTTTAGTTCGGGAGGTAATTTTTTCTTCAATTTTGTGAATGTCTATATTAAGGTCTTCGGCAATATCTACATAAACAGGCAAGGCTTCTAATTTTAAGATAGGATTAATGACAGCATTGCAAGTAAAAGATTGCACTATAACTTCATCGCCATTTTTTATTCCAATTGCTTCCAAGGCTGTTAGTAAACAAGACCGGCCGCTATTAAAAGAAAAACACGGACCCAATTTTAATTGAGAGCTGAATTCTAATTCTAAGGTTTGAGGAGTATTCCCTTTTTTCCATTGCCAAGGACAAAAAAATAAACGCATTGCTAATCGCACATCGTCCCATTCTGTATTTGGAGATAAAGATATAGAAATTGGATTAGACATTTTATAAAATAAACTTAAAATTATTTATCCTCTGGCCCAAAGTCAAATAACTTTTTTAATAATTCATTAGAAACCCGACCTTCTAAAAAAACAATGCCTTCTGGAGCAGCTAATTCTATTATTTTTTGATATTGCATAACAGGATTTTTAATTAAGAAAATATGATCAGGATTCATGCCAGCTTCTAATGCTCCGCGTTTTAATTCTGAAAAATAATCTGCTGTAACTACAATTAAATAATCGCAAACTTCGCCAATTTTTTTACCTATCTTAAAATGAGTTTGAGGACCCTCCCGTCCCAATTCAATTAAACAAGGCATTACAAAAATTTTAGGAGTATCCCAAATTTTTAAGTATTCCAAATGGGCTAAAACACCTTCAAAATTAGAAGAATAACTAGCATTAGCTACAAAAAAATTATTTTTGTTTTTAGTAATTTGAAGCCCGCTTTGCTGAGCATTTATTTTGGCGGATCCACGAGAAATTTCTCCATCTTCCATGCCAAGCCGTTTGGCAATGGCTAAAGCCGGCAAAAAATTCAAAATAGATTGAGCGCCAATTAAAGGAAGTTGAAACTTCATTCTCTCGCCAGCCTTAAAAACAACATCAAAAGAAACAGAAAATTTTTCTACTTGGACATTTTCTGTCCATAGGTCTATATCTTCTTGTTTAACAAAGCCATATTTAATAGAATTAAGATTATTTTGAAAATTATCTCGTATTAATGATGAATCCCAATTCAAAACCGCTAAACCTTCATCAGGCAAAGATTCAATTAATTCAAATTTAGCGCGAATAATATTTTTTTGCGAACCAAAAGTAGCTAAATGTTGGTTGCTAATTCCTGTTAAAACACCTATTTTGGGTTTGGTAATTTTAGTTAACAATTTAATTCCGCCCCGATTATATGCGCCCATTTCACAAATAAATATCTCATGCTCATCAGAAACTTTGTCTAAAATAGTTTCCGCAATTCCTATTTCCGAATTAATATTTTTTTCTGTTGCAACCACCTTAAAAGATTCTCCCAAAATTATTCTTAAAAATTCTTTCACTGATGATTTCCCATAACTGCCTGTTACGCCAATAACCAAAAGATTTTCCAAGGTCTCTCTTTTGGCAATCGCTTTTTTAAGAATTCTGTTTCGCAACAAAACTGTAATAGGTTGAAAAAGCATTACTAAAATTGAAACAATTAAAGGGGTCAATAAATCAAAAATTAAAATAATTGGTATAAACAAAAGAACAAGTATAAGAGTTACTCCTATTGAGGGCGCAAAGATATTAGTAATTAATAATTTGGCCAAGACTACAGCAATAACACCCAAAGGAAGAAAAACAATTGGCAGAAGAAAACACATTTTGTTCGTTAGCTTAGGAAGTTTAATCTTTTTTTTCAAAAATAAAATTATAGAACGGCAGCCGTCAAATATATAAAATAAAAAAATAAGCGGAATAGCCCAAACTAAAATTTCTGGTTTAAAACCAAGAGCAGTTAATTTTTCATAAAAAAATATTGAACCAAAAAGTAAAACTGAAACACCTAATAAAATTAACTTTATCCACCAAATTGGGTTAAAAAGCGCGCGTTTGCCATTGTCAGTAGAAAAATATGCCCGGAAACGGCCTAAATGATAATTTTTTAACTGCCATACATAAAGCCAAAATAAGTGCCAACGAACTGCTTCTACTAACCAAAAAAATAGAACAACTAAACCGGCTAAAGATAAAATAATATAATATGGCATTTTTATTTAAGTTAATTTTTATTCAAAAACCCTAAGAGAACTTCACAAAATTCGGGTATTTTTTTGCGATAAGGATTGTGCCCTACCTCTGGAAGAATTTTTAATTCCGAACCTTTTACTAAATTATTCAAAACAAATCCATCTTCTAAAGGAGTTACTTGGTCATTTTCACCCCAAACAATTAAACAGGGCTTTTTAATCTGCGCTGCTAAAGCCGAAGTGTCTTCACTAACAACTTTTTTTAAAATATCTCGCATAATTCCATTGGATTGATAATAATCTGTTACCCCGGCCAAACGATAAACCGCTTTTTCAAGATATTGGCTACCCGGAACTTTTTTAAGAAAATCAGGGGCAAGTTTAGTTAAAAATTTAGAAACCTTTTGCCTAAAATTTAATCTTTCTGTCCTAATAAACGCAGCGTCGCATAATACTAATTTAATAATTTTTTCAGGAGATAATGATGTTATTTTAATTGCCAATGACCCGCCAAACGAATGCCCAATTAAATTAAATTTATTAACTTCAATTATTTCTAAAAAACTTAAAATAAAATTTGCATATTCATCAATGCCCCAAATTTCCCGAGGAGCAGTGCTTTTGCCAAAACCGGGCAAATCAGGAATAATAACCCGAAAATTATTTTTCGCTAATCTTTCAGCTATTGGCTCCCAATAATGACTATTGGCTCCCCACCCATGTAAAATTACAACTGGTTCGCCTTGTCCTTCTTCAATATAATAAACCTCTAATCCATTAATAATAATTCTTTTGTCTTCCATAATTTATTGATTATGAAAATTTTATAAATTATATTTTTCTTTTAATTTCTTTAAAATTTAGATATTTATGCAAAACTTTCGGAATTTTGATACTGCCGTCTTTTTGCTGATTATTTTCCAATAATGGAATTAAAATTCTTGGCGTCGCAATTCCAGTATTATTTAAGGAATGAGCATATTTTATCTCTCCGCTTTTAGTTTTGTAGCGAATATTTAAACGACGGGTTTGAAAATCAAAAAAATAAGAAGAAGAGTGTGTTTCCCGATATTTATTTTGGGATGGCACCCAGCATTCAATGTCGTATTTTTTAACTTGCCCCAATCCTAAATCACCGGCGCAATTAACTACTATATGATATGGCAATTCTAATCCTTGCAAAATTTCTTCAGCGTTATGAGTAATTTCTTCGTGAAAACTGACGGACTCTTCTTTATCATTTCGGCATAAAACTACTTGCTCTATTTTCATAAATTCATGAACTCGTAAAATGCCCTGCGTGTCTTTTCCATAACTGCCAATTTCAGTTCTAAAACATGGTGAAAAACCAGCATATTTAATTGGCAAATCATCCTCAGATAAAATTTCATTAGCATAATAATTCATAAGCGCTACTTCTGATGTGCCTGCTAAATACATTCCATCGCTGGTTGCATAAACCTCATCTTTTGCTTGCGGCAAATAACCAGTGCCAATTAGAGCTTCGGGCTTTACTAAAGATGGCGCGCCCATAGGAATAAAGCCTTTTTTAATTAAAAGCTCTAAAGCATATTGCCAAATTGCTAAGCAAAGCATTAGGGCTTCTCTTTTTAAAAAATAACCCCGGAAACCGGCCACCTTTACCCCTCTTTCAAAGTCAATTAAATCTAACTCCTTAGCCAGCTGAATGTGGTCTTTGATAGGAAAAGTAAATTGCGGAATTTTCCCCCATTTTTTAATCTCTATATTGTCAGCATCTGATTGTCCCTCGGGCACAGATTCATCAGGGATATTTGGCACCAAAAGCATTAATTGTTCATATTCCTGCTCAACTTCTTTTAATTGCTTTTCTTCATTATCAGAATTGCGGTCCAATTCTTGCATTTGAGTAATAATCATTAATCGATGGACTTCATCTTTGGCATTTTGAATTTCTTTATTGGCTTGATTTTTAATTTTTCGCAAATTCTCAATTGATTGAATTAACCGGCGACGCTCTTGGTCAACCTTTAACAATTTATCTACATCAAAATCAATTCCTTTTTTACGAACTGCTTCTTTAACCACATCAGGGTTATCTCTAATAAATTTAATATCTAACATAATTTTTAATAAAATTATTATTTATTTTTAAAAATTTTAATCTTTATTGCGCATTATGGGAAATAAAATTACTTCTCTTAATGAGCCTGAATCAGTAATAATAGAAATAAAACGGTCAATCCCTAAGCCAAATCCAGCTGCTGGAGGCATTCCATATTCTAAAGCTTCTACAAAATCTTCATCTGAGCGTTGGGCTTCTTCAAATCCATGTTTAAATAATTTTTCTTGATTTTTTAATCTTTCTTGTTGTTCTACTGGATTATTTAATTCTGAAAAAGCATTTACTATTTCCGCGCCGGCCACCACTACTTGAAAGCTCGCTAATTTTTCGGAATTTAAGGCTTTTGCTAGGGGCTGAAAACCATAAGGATGGTGAATAATAAAGGTTGGCTGAATAATTTTTGGACGACAAAACTTTTTATAAATTTCATCGGCTGTATTAGCTTTATCTGCTCCCTCGGGTATTTCAATTCCCATTTCTATCGCCTTTTTTTTCAAAGCTTCTTCGTTTAATTCTTCATATTTAAGGCCAGTGTATTTTTGCAATAAGGCATAAAATTCAATTCTTTCATATTCTTGCCCAAAATCAATTTCTTGACCATCATATTTTATTTTGGTTGTTCCTAATGTATTAATTAAAACCGTCTTTATTAATTCTTCGGTAAATTTCATTAATTCTTTATAGTCCATATAGGCAGCGTAAAATTCCAACATTGTAAAATCAGGATTATGGAATTTATCCACACCTTCATTTCTAAAACATTTACCAATTTCATAAACCCTTTCAAAACCACCTACTAATAATCTTTTAAGGTATAATTCTGGAGATATTCGCAAAAAAACATCCATATTCATCGCATTAAGATGGGTTTTAAAGGGTCTCGCCCGCGCTCCGCCATAAAGAGTTTGTAAAATAGGAGTTTCTACTTCTAAAAAACCATGGGAATTCAAAAAATTTCTTAACTCAGTAATACAATGAGACCGAATAATAAATTTTTGTTTTACTTCTGGTGAAAATAGTAAATCTAAATAACGCTTTCTAAATCTTTCTTCAACATCTTTAAGTCCATGCCATTTTTCAGGCAAGGGCCTCAAAGATTTGCAAAGCATTTTATAATCACTCACTTGAATAGTTTTTTCTCCGCGGCTGGTTTCAAATAATACTCCTTTAACCTCAATAAAGTCGCCAATGTCAAATAATTCTTCAAAATAAGCATATCCTTTTTCGCCAACTTTATCTTTGGCTAAAAAAGCTTGAAGTTTCCCAGTACCATCTTCAAAATCAAAAAAAGTTAAAGCGCCATGAATACGCATAGTGCGAATACGCCCCACTAAAATAACTTCTGTTTCTTGTTTGGTTAAAACCAAAAAATTATCAATAGCTTGTTCAATAGTATGAGTTCTTTTTACTTCAATAGGGTAAGGATTTTCTCCAGCTAATTCAATTTTTTTTAATTTTTCCAAACGTTTTTTTCTGATTTCTTCAATAGTAGACATAAGTAATTAAATTATTTTATTATTTTTCTATCATAGCAAAATCAATGTATTAAGACAATATGCAAAACAAAAAAAGACTTTTTTCCAAAAGCCTTTTTTTATTTTTAATATAATTTATTTAGTTTTATTTAATTTCTACTATCTTGTAGGTGGTAGCGCCTTTTAATGTTTTAATGTCTACCGAAGCGCCTTTGGGCTTATTTAATAAAGCTTGACCTAAGGGCGACTTAAATGAAAGTTTTTGCTCCATTGGATTAGCTTCCTGTTCTCCCACAATTTGATAAGTAATTTTATTAGCGCCATCATCTAAAGTAACATAAGAACCAACTTGCACCCAGCCGTGATTTTCATTTTCTCCAATCACCTTGGCAGTGCTGATTATTTTTTCCAATTCCGCAATTTTTCCTTCTAAAAAAGCTTGATTTTCTTTGGCTTCATCATAAGCAGCATTTTCTGATAAGTCACCAAAAGAAATAGCCTCTTTTAATACTTCTGCGATTTTTTTTCTTTCTTCTTTTTTAAGCCGGTCTAATTCTTGTTTTAATTTTTCTAAGCCTTCTTTGGTTAAATATTTTCCTTCCATAGTTATTTTTGTTTTTTGTTTAATCTTAAAATTTATTTTTGTTGATTATTTATTAAAGCTTGGTAATTTTTAATCTTTTTTTTCTAAAAACTTTTAAAAAATTAAAAAAAATAAAGCGGCAATGCCTATTTTTTACTCTCTTTCTATTTGTAGTTTCAATATACCACATTTATTTTAGAAAGCAAGCCTATAAAACACAATAAGTCTCTGCGGATATTTCCATTGTTTAAGGAGGAGCGCCTTCTCCGTCTGGTAAAACAGCTGGTATATTTTCACTATCATTAGTATTTGCTTCTGGAGCAGAAGGCGATTCTTGCCCTAAAGTTTCTTTTGATGGCGAAAAATATGAACTCATTATTTGACGAGCCAATAAATTTGCTACTCCTGTTTCATAAGGCACGCTTTCTATAATAATTGTAATCACATATTCAGGATTTTCATAAGGAGCAAACAAAGTAATTAAATTATTATAAGTTTCCGCTCGGCTAGTTTCAGCAGTGCCAGTTTTAGCAGCCGAAGTAATGGGCATTGATTGAAGCCCTCGCGCTGTTCCTTGTGGAGATATAACGGTTTCCCGCATCGCTTCTTGCACTTCTTTAAGGTGTTGAATGTCAACTGGAACTTCGGCTATTAATTTAGAATCTATTTTTTTAATAGGATTATTATTTTTATCTAAAATACTATTAACAATCTGGGGCTGATATATTTTTCCGCTATTAGCAATTGCCGATGTAGCCACGGCTAATTGCAATGGCGTTGTTTTTAAATAACCTTGTCCAATGCTAATATTATAAGTATCACCCGGGTACCAACTCGTCCCATATTTTTCTTTTTTCCATTCCGGAGTTGGCAAAAGGCCATTGGTTTCTCCGGGCAAATCTATGCCCGTTTCTTTTCCAAATCCAAAAGCGTTTAAATACTTAACTATTTTTTCAATTCCTAACCCCCTAAAACCTTGATAACCTCCGCCAATTGTATAAAAATAAGTATCGCAAGATTCGGCAATAGCCTTTTTCAAATCTACAGCGCCATGAACTGCCCAATCTTTTTTGAAGGTATTGTCGCTCAAATGAATACCCCCTTCATAATCATTAATAATTGTTTGAGGATTAATAATACCTTCTTCTAAGGCCGCAACTGCTAATAATGGTTTTATGGTTGAACCAATAGCGTATTCTCCAGCAATCGCCCGATTATAAAAAGAAGTTGTCGCGCTATTAAGCATTTTATTATATTCATCGGTTGATAAAGTTGAACTAAAAGCATTGTTATCAAAGGAAGGCAAGCTTACTAAACTCAAAATCGCGCCATTATTAGGATTCATTATAACCACTGAGCCGCCCTTGGCTTTATATTTTTGAATATCCTCTCTAAGATATTGAGCAACTATTTTTTGTAAATCTTTATCAATATTTAGAAGCAAATTATTACCCGGTTCAGGCGCTTTGGCTAAAATTTCTTGAGCATTAGAACTGCCTCTTTCTTTTTGAAGAATTCCGGGGGTTTCTTTTAAATATTCGTCGTATTGTTTTTCTAACCCTGCTTGCCCAGTCCAATTATCTCGAGAAACAAATCCTAATAATAATGAAAAATCTTCAGCAGAATCATAGTGGCGGGCTGTTTGGTTTTTAATATCAAATCCTGCTAAATCATCTAATTTTGTTTCTATAACAATAACTTTATCTAAATCTAAATTTTCGTATAAAACCACTGAGCCAACGTTTTTTTTACAATTTTCTTCTACTTTTTGTTTAATATCTTCGGATGTTATTTTCAAAATTTTAGCAATTTCATTAATTTCTATATTTAATAAATCAGGATTATCGGGCAAATTATTATAATTGCAGACTAAAGCAAAAGTTTGCTCATTAAAAACTAATTGATTAAAATTTTTATCATAAAAAATGCCTCGTTGCGCCTCAATCTTGCTAAAAATATATTTATTGCGCTCTGCTTTAGCTAAATAAAAATTATGCTGAGCAGTTTCATAATATAGGGTCCAACCTGCAAATATAATAATTGTTAAAATAAAAAAACCAAAAACTAAATTTAAGGTTTTTTGAGAAAGCGCAGTTTCAATTCGGCCGTAGCCTGGACTACGGCTGCTCTGTTTTTTTGCTAAGGCAGCATCTAAAAATATATCTTCTGTTCCAATATCGTTATCAGACCGCTTAATTTTGAATTTTTGAAAGCCATTGCCATGACGGAAGCCCCACATATTTATCTAAAACTATTTTTATTATTAACGCAATTAATAAAAAAGAAATTGTAAAAAATCCAAACCATTGCGAACTAACTATTAAATCTAAAAATAAACCAGCCCAAAAAGCGGAAAAATATCCTAATAGTCCTTTTGGTTCTTCAAACAGGCAAATTATTAAACCTAATAAAATTGTTAAATCGAGCCACGGAAAATAGATATTAAAAAAAGACAAAAAACTAATTTTGAAAATTTGCAAAACGCAAAATATAATTCCAATTGCCAAAAATGATATAAAAACTTTTTTATTCATTGGTTATAACAACATTTTTAATAATAAAAATTTTACTCGTGGTTCTTAAATCATAGACTGGAATAATTTCAGCTTTTCGGAATGCTTCACTGCTTACGGCGCTAACATCCCCAATTCTTCCAACCACAAGCCCAGACGGATAAGCACCGCCTAAAGCGCTTGTTATTACCAATGTTCCAGATTTTAATTCTTTGTCTTTTGGAAACATATCTAAAATTAATTTTTGATTACCTTCTCCTTTTGCTAAAGCATATTCTGGATTATCCTGAACCTGTACATCTATAACGCTGTCTTTATTAGTAATTAAAGCTATTCTTGAAAAATCAGGATAAACTTCTACAACCTTGCCCAAAAGTATTTTATTAGCTAAAACCGCGGGAAATCCTTTTTGAACGCCGGAGTTGCTGCCTTTATTTATTAAAATAGAATCGCCATAAACAAATCCTTTTAAATTAAAATTGTTTATTGCCGTAATTTCAGCAAAAATTACTTGATATTCTCCAGCCAAACCAATATTTAACGCTTGCCGTAAAATTTCATTTTCTTTTTTTAATGAGTCTAAATCGGCTAAATCTGATAAAAGTTTTTGGTTTTCTTGAATTAATTGTTGATTAAGCGCAACTTGGTCTTGACGGCAAAAAGATAAGGTCTTCCCCTTTTCTAGTAAAAAAGTTTGCAAACCAAAAGTTTGATTATAAAAAAAATTTTTTAGAGACGAACTTCCCCAAAAATTTAAAGCTAAAAATAAAAGCGCTAAAATAAGAATGCCTATAAAAATTTTTCGTGTAGATTCAAATTTCATTTCATTTACATTATAAACATAATTTTAAAAAAAGCAAAAAAGAGCAAGTCGCTCTTCTGTTTTTTTATTTTCTTTTCGGTCTTTAATACGGGGACGACCTACTTTCGCGGAATCCACTATCATCGGCCCTGAGAGATTTCACTTCCGAGTTCGGGATGGAATCGGGTGGAGCACTCTCGGTAATATCCCCATATTAAAAACAAAAAAGAAACAATAGTTAAGAATAAAGCTAATAATTGCTAATCAAAAGTATGTGATACCCAATTAGTAAGGCTCGGCTCAATTCCTCACGGAACTTACACCTGCCTCCTATCAAGGTCATAGTCTTTAACCTGGGTAAGAGTCCTAATCTTGGAGTGGGCTTCGAGCTTAGATGCTTTCAGCTCTTATCCCTGCCTAACTTAGCTACTCAGCAATGCCGCTGGCGCGACAACTGATACACCAGAGGTTAGTTCATCCTGATCCTCTCGTACAAAGGACAACTCTCCTCAAGACTCAACGCCTGTGGTAGATATGGACCAACCTGTCTTACGACGGTCTGAACCCAGCTCGCGAACCACTTTAATTGGCGAACAGCCAAACCCTTGGGGCCTTCTACAGTCCCAGGATGTGATGAGCCGACATCGAGGTGCCGAACAGTGCCGTTGATGTGGACTCTCGGGCACTACTAGCCTGTTATCCCCGGGGTAGCTTTTGGCTGATGATCTCCCACGGTCCTACGAACCATGGTCGGTTCACTAAGTTCTGCTTTCGCATCTGCGCGACATACCCGTCTTGCAGTCAAGCTGGCTTATCCCTTTACAGGACCAATCCGATTTCCATCCGGATCTAGCCAACCTTTAAACTTCTCCGTTACTTTTTAGGAGAAAAGCGCCCCACTTAAACTACCAACCAAGCACTGTCTTCCATTATTCTACTAAAATAATGAAGTTAGAACCCTGACATCAAAAGAGTGGTATTTCACTGGCGACTCCATTATGGCCGGAACCATAACTTCAAAGTCTCCCACCTATGCTACGCATCTGACATCAAAATTCAATGCCAGGGTATAGTAAAGCTCCCGGGGTCTTCCTGTCTAGCCACAGGTAAGGGGCATTCTCACCCCTATTGCGATTTCACCAAGCAGATCCTAGAGACAGTTCTCCAGTCGTTAAACCTTTCATGCGGGTCGGAACTTACCCGACAAGGGATTACGCTACTTTAACACGGTCAGAGTTACCGCGGACGTTCACCAGAGGCTTTGAGCAATCAGCTGCTCCGCTCCTGTACCACAAACAACTCTGAGTTCCTTTTACTAATCGCAATGTCTTACCTATTTCTATAATAAGACCACGAATCTTAAAATTTTCTAAAGTTATTTATCTAATCAAAATATAAACATATAAACGAATTAAATATTAAAGAAACTCAGTATCGCTTCTGAAACAAGAGCGAAGCAACCGTCACTTTTAACACTCTGGCACTGGTCAGGCCTCAGCCCCTATACTTCCTCTTACGAATTAAGCAGGGACCTGTGTTTTTGATAAACAGTCGCTAGAGAGACGTTCGCTGCGGCCTTCTTTTATTGCTAAAAGAAGGCAGATCTTATTCCTAAGTTACGATCACTTTTTTGCCGAGTTCCTTTAGGATCTTTCACTTGTTCGTCTTGGCACACTTGTGCCCACCCACCTGTGTCGGTTTACGGTACGGATTTAATACCTTTAACCCTACGGGTTTTTCTGGTCAACTTGCTCATTTGATTTTGCCCGGCGCGAACCGGACTTCAAGTGTATTCTTGGATTGCTCCTTAAATACCCTACAGAAATCCAATAATCTGCCCAAACTACTAAGTTGCGTCACCCTTCGGAAAGATATTAAAGGGCCGGAATATTAACCGGCTGTCCATCAGATAAACCTTTCGGCTTTTCCTAAGGACCGCCTAACCCTTAGATGATCTTCATTGCTAAGGAAACCTTGGGTTTACGACGTTATGGAATCTCACCATAATTGTGGTTACTCATGCCAACATTCTCACTTCTTATCGCTCCACGGAATTTTACAATTCCGCTTCAGTGCAATAAGAACGCTTCCCTACCCCTCACACAATAAATTGCGTGAAGCCATATCTTCGGTACTGAACTTGAGTCCCGGAAATCTTCGGCGCAAAACTTCTTAGCTAGTAAGCTGTTACGCACTTTTTAAAGGATAGCTGCTTCTAAGCTAACCTCCTAGCTATCTATGAAATTTCACCTCCTTACTAACACTTAGTCCAGATTTAGGGACCTTAGATGATGGTCTGGGTTGTTCCCCTCGCGACTACGGGACTTCGCTTCCGCAGTCTGACTCCTGTTTCCAGCATCTTGGCATTCGGAGTTTGGTAAAGATACCTAGCCGAAGCCACGGTACCTCTTCCAGTGCGCTCTACCTCCAAGATGTGTTGAAACAAGGCTAGTCCTAGAACTATTTCGGGAAGAACCAGCTATTACCAAACTCGATTAGCTTTTCACTCCTTACCACAAGTCATCCCAATGAATTGAACGACATACGGGTTCGGACCTCCACTTTCATTTCTGAAAGCTTCATCCTGCTCATGGCAAGCTCGTCTGGCTTCGGGTCTTTTTCAACCAATTTTTATTCGCCCTTTTAAGACTCGGTTTCCCTGTGCCTCCGCGCCAGAAGCGCTTAGACAAATTGATTAAAAAAACTCGTTGGCTCGTTCTGCAAAAAGCACGCCATCACCAAGCAATAAAAATTGCTCAGCTCTGACTCTTTGTGGGTAGTATGGTTTCAGGTTCTATTTCACCGCCCTCACCGGGCTGCTTTTCACCTTTCCCTCACGGTACTGGTTCACTATCGGTGACCAAATTATATTTAGCCTTGGCGGGTAGTCCCGCCGGATTCCCAACGACTTTTCGTGATTCGCTGGTACTCAAGAAAGATAGCAAAAAGTGTAATTTAATTTTCGCTTACTGGACTATCACCGTCTATGGTTCCTCTTTCCAGAGAGATTCAGCTAATTAAATTAACTTGTTGACTTTCTCTAACTTAATAGACGCTATCTTCTTACAACCCCCATTAGTGTAAACACTGATGGGTTTGGGCTTCTCCCCGTTCGCTCGCCGCTACTTGGGGAATGCGGAATTATGCATTCCATTGTTTTCTTTTTCCTCCGCCTACTGAGATGTTTCACTTCAGCGGGTTTGCTTCAAGACAAGCTTGATACTCTCATTTTGGGAGAGTGGGTTTCCCCATTCGGAAATCCCCGGATCAAAGGTTGCTAACACCTCCCCGAGGCTTATCGCAGCTACGCCACGTCCTTCATCGCTTTTGGTCCCAAGGCATCCACCATATACCCTTAAAATAAAAACTTTTGATTAGCAAATAATAACTTTATTCTTAAAAACTTATTCACTTTTCAAACAACTTTCCGCAAATAAAAAAGACGCTTCACGCGGCTTTTAATAATAACCAAAGTTTTGGTGATTATTTTTTTAACGCCGCTTCTGTTTTTTGATTATGTCTTTTTTGTTTATCATTGATAGTTAATAATTTATCTGAATTTAAAATATTTGTCAAGAGTTTGCGCTGGTTCATATGATATGCTCCACTTAAAGAATTTATGAAAGGAAGATAT
>ERZ795052.1947-NODE-1947-length-26678-cov-6.327687_pt1 | contig 26678 bp, 19 predicted proteins | sample MGYA00375136_ERZ795052 | MGnify/ENA primary metagenome ERZ795052 (study PRJEB30181, sample SAMN05720156) | activated sludge metagenome | isolation source: Anaerobic digester | place: Japan | collected 2015-05-26 ... | reverse complement strand
GCTTACAAAAACGCTTTGACACGCCTGCCGTTAGACAAAAAAACCTTGATTGAAAAAGACGGCGGTTACCAAGCAGGCAGCTATTGGCGTTCGGTAGGCGGGTCGGTTTACGACTTCTACGATTACCACTATCTTGGTGTCAATCCTAATAGCGGTTTGCCCATGTACACAGTTGATGAAGAAGATTATAGCCCTGCCGATTTCGATGGTGTGAAAGGTTTGGAATACGGTCAAATGGAAGACGGCACCTATTGGGTATCGCAAACAAGCTATGCCTCTCGCCAAAAGTTGGGCAAAAGCGCCATTCCTGAAGTTTACGGCGGTATTTCCACTTCACTGGAAGCCTACGGTTTCGATTTGAGTGTACAGACTGCTTTCCAAATAGGCGGTTATGTGTACGACAGCTACTACGCTTCATTAATGGGTAGCGGCGAGTATGGTCAAAACTGGCACAAAGACATCTTTAAACGCTGGACGCCGACCAACACCACCACCAGTGTACCCAAAGTACAAAATAACACCCAGAATATTTCGGAAGCATCCGATAGATTTTTGATAACAGCAAGTTATTTTAGCCTGCGCAACATTACCTTGGGTTACACATTCCCGAAAAAATGGATGGAAAAAGCAAAAATCCGCTCTCTGCGTCTCTACGTGGTAGGCGACAACTTAGCTTTAGCCTCAGCTCGTAAGGGACTTGACCCGCGCCAAAGCTTCAGCGGCTCAACTGGTTATAACTACTCCGCACTTTGCACTGTTTCCGGAGGTATTTCCTTAGGTTTCTAACTTTAAAAAAATAATTTTACACAATATGAAACTGAATAAATTAGTAATTATAGGATTAGCCACCATCAGTTTAGTGGCTTGTAAAGAGGACTATTTGTCCGTAAAGGGAACCGACACTCTCAATTCGGAAACGTACAGAGAGATGGTGAAAAAAAATCCCGATTTGTTAGGTGCTACATTAGCAGGTACCTACTCCTACATGGCTTCATCGTCGCCCACAAGCTTTGAACGCCACGACGACTTTAGTTTAACGGCTATTCTGCACGCCTGTGATATGATGACGGAAGATATTGTACAAACGAAAGTACACTGGTTTACTTACGACTATTGTCTCGATTTTCGTTTGACAAACTATGCCCGTCCCTACGCCACATGGCTGACTTTCTACACGGTAATTTCTCAAGCCAACGGCATTATTTCCTTGATTGACATTCCGGCAACCACTGCCGACCCTGCATCAAAATCGCGCCCCTACTTGGGACAAGCCTATGCTTTGCGCGCTTATTCGTATATGTATTTGCTCCAAATTTTCCAAAACGCTTTCACGGGCGAACCTGACGCCGACGGTGCAAAAATCAACCGTGACCTTCCGGGAATTCCCTTGAAAAACACAGCTAACGAAGAAGGCGGAGTTACCGACAACTATTCGCGCCGCACGGTAGGAGCCGTTTTGGACGAAATAGAACGTAACCTCACACTTTCGGTAGCCCTATTAGACGGCTGGGAAAGAGGCGGCAAATATATGATTAACAAAAACGTTGCTCAAGGTCTTTTGGCTCGCTATTACCTGATGGTTGGCAATTGGGATAAAGCCGCTACCACTGCAAAAGAAGCACGCGCAGGCTTTGCGACTATCGGTAAGGACGATTTGTACAAAGGCTTTATGGACATTACCTCCTCCGACTGGATGTGGGGATTTGACCATACACCCGAAACAGAAACGCGCTATGCCTCTTTCTTTTCGCACCTTTCAAACATCACACCGGGCTACGCCGGATTGGGTTATGCTCCGCGCGCCATTGACGTGCGTTTGTACGACCAAATTCCTGCTGAAGACTATCGCAAAAAATGGTTCAACGGAAAAGATAAAAACCCCAATCAAGCACAAAAAGGCGCACAAGAGCCTTATGCCAACTTAAAATTCGGTTTCGACGGTTCATGGACAATGGACTATATGTATATGCGTTCGGCTGAAATGATTTTGATTGAAGCGGAAGCCTTAGCCCGCCAAAGCAAATTTACCGAAGCCACTACCGTAATGCACGAACTATTGGACAGCCGTTTCGACGAATGGGAACCGGGCACCGACGTTACCATAGAAGATATATTGCTGCAACGCCGTATTGAACTGTGGGGCGAAGGTTTTGCTTACTTCGATTTGAAACGTCTGCACCGCGGTATTGACCGCACCTATTCGGGCTCCAATCACCGCAAACCCGACGGTACTTTAAAAGTAGATGCGGGCGATGTTCGTTGGACGTACCAAATTCCATTGCGCGAAATTCAAGAAAACACGGAAATTTCAGAAGAGGATAATAATAAATAACCAGAAAAAGAACTGAATGATGAAAAAGAATTTTAAAATATACAGCTTGATGATAGGAATAGTTGCACTTGCACTGTGCAGTTGCGAAAAGAGTTTGGAAAAAAGCCAAATCGACCATCCTATTAATCCCGACAATGCACCGCAAAACGTCATTACCAACGAGGCGGACGTTTACATGACCAAAGTGCGTATGACCGGCTCTGTGGTTAATAGCAACAGTTTAGCCGACTACGGTTTTCTCTTCTGCCACACGGATACCATGAAGAAATACGGTTCGGTGAAAGCCTCTATGTTGGCAGGTGCCATTCCAATCGACAATGTTATTTCGCTGAAAAACTCCCTTTTGGAAGAAAATAATTTAATCTACATTTCTACAGAATTCAACCGCAAACAAGCGTATGTGTATTCCACTTTTGCCGTCAATTACGACGGCTTGACCTGCGGTGAAGAACAACTGTTTGAAACGGATTCATTATTAATATATAAACCCCTTGTTGACCTAAACGGTAAATCAACTCAAACGCAATGGGAAGCTGCCAACTGGTACTTTATAAACAAAGGCGGTGAAGGTAAAGATTTTGTGTTTTCGACCAATCTTAAACACAACAATGCCAACGGCTACGAATCGACCTACAAAGCCGGTCCAAGAAGATATAAACGCGACAACTATATGCTGTTGCCGGGGACAATGATGGGCATTGATATGAAAATAGACCTTCTCATCTACCCGTTGGGCACAACAAAAGCAGGACTTAAACACTCGTATGCCGTGGTGATTGCCACCGACTCAATTACCGAAGCCAACTGCGACGACCCCTCTATTGTGGCGGTATTGGATTCGATGACTTTCAACTATCCGGGCAACCAAAGCGAAGCGCCGTCTGATGAGGAACTCTATGTAAAACGCACCATTAACATTCCTGCCAGCTACGAGCGCAAAAAAGTGTGGATTGGTATCCATCACTACAACTCGACAGACGTTGCCAAGAGTCTGTTCTTTGAAGAATTTAAATTGTATTAATTAACTTTATTATCCATATTTTATTTTTTATTTATTAATTAAAACAGAGAAAAGATGAAAACAAAAATCTACTCATTAAGTTTATTGCTCGTCTGCTGCATGACAGCAATGGCGATTGTTCCTCAGAAAAGAGTCGTTAAAGACCTCCGTTCTGACAAAAGCACTACTCTAATTGTGCAAAACCAACAAAAAGCTACGGCTGTGGTTACCGCCACAAATGAAGAAGGCGTTATTTATGTAGAAGACTTCGAAGAAGATGCTTGCGCATGGAAGTTTATACAAACTCCGGGTGAAACGGAAAATGCTTATCAAATAGGCATTGTTACAGACAACGTTATTCCCGGTATGACAGGTACTTGTCCTGCCGCTTCAGGCGACCGATTTGTAGCAGGCAGCTACGAAGATGAAGAAGGTCCTGACGTTAACCATTGGGCTATTTCAGACGCTATTACATTAGCCCCCGGCACCTACTGGGTATCGTTCTTTGTTATTAATAGTAACTTAGACGACACAGAAGACGGTTTCCGTTTGTGCTACGGTGCTAATGCCAGCGTTGCCGCAATGACCAATGTAGTTGTGGATTACACAGGTGCAAACTTTGAGCTGTTTGAAGATTGGACACTAATTAAAAAACAAATCACCGTTGAGGCAGAAGGCACTTTCTACTTTGGTTGGAACCACCAAGCTCCTGCCTTTGCCTACTTTGCACTATTCGACTGGTTCCGCATCACCACATTTGAGCCGGAAAATCCAAAACCGATTATTTTGGGTGTGAACAACGTTACTAACGAAGGTACCTGGAGTGCTCTACAATATAATACTATTTATTTGCCCAATACAGATGCAGAAATAGGATTGGCGGCAACTACCAATTTTGTAGACACATACGACTGGAGTGCTGTAGGTGTAATATTGACTTATGAAGATTCCACGAATGTCATGTCTTTTACTTATCCCCAAACAGCTACAGGTGAAGTGAGCTTAAAAGTTGCAAACAATGAAGGCGATACTACGGCTACATGGGAATACCAAGGCATACTGAAAGCCGCTGCAGGTACAACAGACCTTTTATTCAATTTAGCACCGGGAGAAGAACCCAACAGCATGGGCTACAACGTTAGCAAAAACTACAAAATGAGCTACGCCGAAGGGTTCGATCACTTGGATACAGACGAAGAGGCACACATTAAAAGTGTTACGATTGGTATTTACGAAGCCTACTTTGAAGATTACGGCGATTCCATTATGAGCGTTCGTATCTTAGGCGGTAAAATTGGTCAAGGCGCAGCAGGACAAAATATCATTATTCCTGACGACACCAAAGAGTTCGGTCGCAAAAACATGACTTTCAAAGAATTCCTTCAAAACCAAGATGCTTATATCGAGGCTCCGGGTGATTTATTACAAGTTACATTCGACGAACCCATCAATGTTACCGGTAACTATTTCGTAGCCATCGATTTGGTGCAACCCGATACCCTGAAATACAGCTTGGACAACAACTACATCAGCATCCTTTGTCTTGACCGCGGAAATGGCAGTCCACAACCAACCAGTTGGTGGCGTCCCTACACTGTTTATGTGTCGTGGAACGATGAAGACGGCTGGGTCAGCGAAGGCGAATACTACAGAACGCTATATTATAATGCATACGGAGTTGATTACACCCATCCAATATCTCTGCTCGTAATGCCGGAAGTAGTATTCGGACCTTATGTTAACATCAACAACGTAAAAGCCGACAACAAACTGAGCATTTACCCAACTCCTGCCAAAGATATGTTGTATGTAGAAAACATGGCGGCTGACGCTACCGTTGCCATTATGGACATCATGGGCAGAACAATAGCCAACTACACTGCTACAAGCGTACAAAAAGGCATTTCGTTGAAAGGTTTGTCAAATGGCATTTATGTTATCTCGGTTAAAGATGCTGCCGGCATCCACACCTCTAAATTCATGAAAGAATAACACTTTACGATAACATTCCACAAACGGAGTTCCCATTTCAGGAACTCCGTTTTTTTATTATGGAAACTTTACTCACTATTTCCTTACTCTCGCAGTACTCGTTTGTTAGAAAACATTAAAAAGAATATATACAGAGTATTTGGATGTTAAATTGCTTATATCTACAGTGTAGCTACATTCAGACAACAACGGCAGCTTATTTTCGTATCACTTTCGTATATTTACGGCTCATTGCGTATCACTTTTGTTGACGGAACTCAACAAATTATCTTTACCAACTACCGAAAATCGGTATCTCTATAATTCAAAAAAACAAATGGCGCGGTGGAAATCTCCACCACGCCATTTTGCATATTTATCAGCAATACTGATTAATTGGTACGTTGCAACCAGCGCACATAGCAAAAGTCCATTCTATGAGGCAAGTCGGCATTCTTCGGGAACATACGGAAGGCATATTTGTAAGTGCCTCCTTGAGCCAAATGGTAGTTCAATTTGAAGTGAAGCTGTGAACCTTCGCGTTTTTCCAAATTAAACTCCTTAACATTGGCAACATGCGTTTGCTCACGATCGTCGGTGTAAGTGGAAACCATTTCTATACCAATGCCGTTGTTGTCCAAATCGTGAACATCAATAACAGCAGTAGCCACAAAATCGTCGCCTAAAACAGATTCGTCCGTATAGTTTTCTATCTCAAGCGATACCAACGAAATGGCATCCCAATGTTCGGCTATTTTCATTTTCCAAGCGGCAATCTCTTTCGCTTTCGCAAAATTGTCGGCATGCAACATTTCTGAACGATGAGCCAATTTAGAATAGAAACGCTCAATATAGTCGTCCATCATACGCTTGGTAGTAAAGCGCGGCGTAATTTCAGAAATAGATTTTTTGATTACTTGAATCCATTCCGGCGAAAATCCTTTAGTGTTTTTTGCAAAATACAGCGGAATAATCTCATTCTCAAGCATACTGTAGATGGTTGCAGCATCTAATTGGTCTTGATAGGCTTGATTGTCGTAAGTGCGTTTTTCGGTCAAAGCCCAGCCCGCACCTTTCACATAACCGTCGAGCCACCAACCGTCGAGCACCGAAAAGTTGAGCACACCGTTCATTTGTGCTTTTTCGCCCGAAGTACCGGAAGCTTCCAGCGGACGCGTTGGCGTATTCAACCAAACATCGACACCGGAAATTAAACGTTTTGCCAAATGCATATCGTAATTTTCCAAAAAGATGATTTTGCCCAAGAATTGCGGCATGCGCGATATTTCGATGATGCGTTTAATCAATCCTTGACCACCGCCGTCGGCAGGGTGGGCTTTTCCTGTATAAAGGAATTGCACCGGACGTTCGGGATTATTGACAATTTTTTCCAAACGCTCCAAATCGGTAAACAGCAAATGTGCCCGTTTGTAGGTGGCAAAACGACGACCAAAACCGATAATCAAAGCGTTGGGGTTAATTCTTTCAAGTATCGACATAATTTTCGACGGGTCTTGCTGCGTCTGTAGCCAACTTTCGGTAAATTGCAAACGGATGTAATCAATCAATTTGTTTTTCAAACCCATGTGCGTGTTCCATATTTCCTCATCGGGAACAGTATAAATCTGTTTCCAGATATTCATATTCGATTGGTCGGAATAAAAATCAAGACCAAACGTTTTTTCATACAACGCTTTCCATTCCGAAGCCGCCCATGTAGGCATGTGTACGCCGTTGGTTACATAGCTCACGTGCAATTCTTCGGGGAAATAGCCTTTCCAAATGGGATTAAACATTTTTTGCGATACTTTACCGTGCAACGAGCTAACGCCATTGACAGCTTGACAAGTGTTACAAGCAAACACACTCATACTGAACTTTTCGTTGCTGCCCGGGTTTTCGCGTCCCATATCCATCAGTTCCGCCCACGAAATGCCCATTTTTGCAGGATACTCCGACATATATTTGCTGAATAAACCTTCGTCAAAACTGTCGTGTCCGGCAGGAACGGGCGTGTGTACTGTGTAGAGCGAGCTGGCGCGTACCAATTCCAATGCTTCCGTAATCGATAGGTTGTCCTCTTGTACGTAATCCACCAAACGCTGTACATTGATAAGCGCAGCGTGACCTTCGTTGCAGTGGTAAACTTCTTTTTTGATACCGAGTTTTTTCAACGTCAGCATACCGCCAATACCCAACATTACCTCTTGTTTGATACGATTTTCCCAATCGCCGCCATAAAGTTGATGCGTAATGGAACGGTCAAATTCACTATTCATTTCAAAATTGGTATCGAGCAAATAGAGTGATACACGCCCTACTTTGGCTTCCCACACTTTAGCATAAACAATGCGCCCCGGATAAGGCACTTCCACAATCACTTGCGTGCCATTTTCATCCAACAACGGATTAATTGGCAAGCGGTTGAAGTTTTGCGCTTCGTAGTTGGCAATTTGCTGACCGTCTACCGACAAAGTTTGTGTAAAATAACCGTAATAGTACAAAAAACCAACGGCTGCCATATCCACTTTGCTGTCGGAAGCCTCTTTCAAGTAGTCGCCCGCCAAAACGCCCAAACCGCCCGAATAGATTTTCAAGTGGTCGGTCAGTCCGTATTCCATGCTGAAATAAGCAACCGACGGAATATCTGGGTTAGGTTTCGATTGAACTAATTCATTATATTCAGCGTAAACGCGCTCCATTTTTTTGATAAACTCCTTATCTTCAGAAAGTTGAACTAAGCGCGATGTTTTTACTTTTTCCAATACGGTAACGGGATTGTGACGCGTAGCTGTCCACAATTCGGGATCAATGCTTTTATATAGTTCTTTTACTCTGCTGTTCCACACCCACCATAAGTTGTGTGCCATTTCTTTCAGAGGCAGCAAATTTTTCGGCAATTTAGTACTTACCGTAAACTCAATCCATGTAGGTTCATTCACGTGATTTACTTTAATTTTCATAATTTATTGATTAATAAGTTAATAGTTATTCCTTTTTATACTTATATTCGTACTTTATTTTCGTAAAATCCAAATAAGGTGCCAATTTTTGCAACTGTTCAGGCGTAAATTCGGCTAATTCCTTCAAATCGTCAATGCTGTTGAGCGATTCCTTTTTTCTGCGCAATTCGTAAATGGCTTTAGCTTGATAAAAATTAATGTACGGATGCGCTTTCAGTTTTTCAACGCTTGCCCTATTCACCAAAATGGGCTTTATAGAATCCGCCGTTACCGAAACATAAGGCTCTATTTTTTCCAACACTTCCGGCGTAAAATAGCGAATTTCGAGCAACTGATCTACCGAACTAAACCCGCCCAACCGTTTGCGGTAAGCTACTATTTGCTTGGCACGACCGCTGCCTATCGCCGGCAATTGAATCAGTTCGGTGGTATCGGCAGTATTCAATTCAATAGGAGTTGCAGGCACTATTTCCTTCGTTTTCGGCTTTTCTGTGCTTTTTTTCAACTCCGTTTTGGCAATGCGAATATACGGTTTTAGCGTTTCCAATTGTCGTGCATCAATGCCGTATATTTTACCGAAATCATCGGCTGTTGCAAAAACACCGCCTTTTTTTCTGTAATTTACTATATTTCGAGCGATGTACGGTTTAAGTCCGAGTTTCACAAATCCCGCCGAATCGAGCGTATTTGGGTCAAAAATACTCAGTTCCGCTTGTTTTTCGCGACTTTTGTAGCGTTCTATCGAGACTCTCTCTTCAAACGGCGAATAATAGCTCTCTTCTCTAACATCAGTCATTTGCGCAAAAAAATCGGCTACTTCTTGCTTAAATTGAGCATCTGCCTCTGCTTCATTGCTGGTTGCCCGTTTTGTGTTTGTAGAAATCAAAACATCTACAACTATACTGATTACCAACAGAATAAGCAGTATCAACATCGCCACCTTTTGCCCTTTTGTAAAAAAGAAAATCTCTTTCATCGCTGTTTATTTGGCAGCTACCACAATCATCTCACCGCTCAAAGGTCTTTGCTATAATACCGTTGTGTCCGAATATTCGCTCGGCACTCAAATTTCGCTCATGAAAATAAACAAAATTCTGTTTTTTTTCATGTTTCTAAAAATCGAGTGCAAAAATAGCAAAAAAAGGCGACAAAACCACGCCTTCGGGGATTTATTTACTAACAATGCGGAAAAGCGTGAAAGAAACGCAGTTGCAACCAAAGCGTGCGTAAAAATTACATTCCGAAAATTTGTAAATTCAATTTTTTTGAAATAACTTTGTTTTTTTGTTTTAAAAAATAAAAACACTTAATAATGAAAAGGAAAAATCTCATTTGGACAGTTGCAATTATTGCCGTAATAATTACTTTCGGGGCGTGCGACCCTATAGAACCGGGCTTTGACAGAACGTTATTGATAGGTAAATGGCGTCGCCCGTCGCAAGTAGCAGGTGCACCACAAGGCACTTACGAGTATTACCGCTACGATGCAACCTATTCCGACTACAAACTTCACCTAAAAGACACAACGGTAAAAGTGAACGGCGCTACATGGGACACCGGCGACGATGTAACTGAAGCGGAAGCTCAACCGTTTGTATGGACGTTGGAAAAAGCACGACTAACACAAATACACATTATGGAAGTAGGCGGCAACATTCCGAAAACTTACACTATTCGAACACTTACCGATTCTACTTTAGTATGCGAAGATGATTTCGGCACTCGAAAATCGTTCGTTAAAGTAAAAAATTAAACAACTATGAAAAAATTATTGAAATTCATCGGCATCACAGTGCTGTTGCATATCGTTATGTTTCTGATAGCAGCCGTCATTGCCATTTGGATAGTATTTACTCCCGAAAGATTAACTTCCGTTGTACGCGACCAATTACCCAAATTTGTTACGTGTGAAACATCGTTAGAAAAAGTTGATTTAACGTTTTTTAGCACTTTCCCAAGCTTCGGGCTGCACATTAAAAATTTGTGCCTTAAAAATCCGATGCCGGAATCGCCTTCGGACACAGTGATTTTTGTTGAAGATTGCACCGCAACAATTAAATTGGATGCATTTTTGCGCAACGAAGAAGTCATTCTTGAAAAATTTTACCTACGTCACCTTTTTGCCAACCTCTACACCGACACATTGGGCGCATCGAACTTCGATGTTTTTGTAACCAAAGAAGACAATGATACAACGCCTTTCAAAATGCCTTTTGATATTATTCAATTGAAAAAGATAAATATTTCCGATGTTACGGCTTTCTACACCGACCGCCAAGCTAAAATAAGCGCAGCCGCACACAATTTGAACCTAAATATCAATGGCGGCATTGATAACGACAATGGAGATTTGCGCGCTTTGGTAGAATTAGGCAATATGGAATTTTCGATGAATGATTCTACACCAATGGCAGCCAATTTAGAAAATTTGGAATTAATTATTGACGGAGAAAAAATCGGCAATAATGTGAAAGGCGCAATAACGCTCTTGTTGCCAAATAGTTCGTTTACTATGGACAAAACCGATTATCTGAAATCCGCCAACGTACTTTTAGCTGTGCCTTTTTCGGCAGATTTAGAAACAAAAGAACTGACTTTGGACAAAGCTAAAATTGCCCTGAACGACTATACCATTACTTTTAGCGGACAAGCTGCCTACAAAGCAAACAAAGACATTGCGCTCAACCTTGATTTTGCCACTAACACATGGAATATCAAGCAGTTGCTAAAATTAGTTCCGTCCACTTTCACCAGCTCACTCAAAGCTATCAGCGTTGATGGAAATGCCACCATAACCGGCACAGCAACAGGTATTTACAATGACTCATTGTTGCCGAATATCGCCGCACGCGTGAATTTAACAAAAGGCACTTTCGCTTATGCCGAACTGCCTTACACGTTCCGCAACGTTGCATTAACCACGACGGCAAATTTAAACCTAAACAAAGGGGAATTGTCCTCTGCCCACATCGAAAAACTATCCGCACAGACAGGCGGCAGTTCGTTCAATCTATCAGGCAAAATAGACGATGTTTTAGACAAAATGTATTGTGATTTGCAACTGAAAGCCGACCTGAATTTACCTGACATAAAACCACTGCTGCCTGCCGATATGAAAGCAGATATACAAGGCAGAACCACAGCTGCTATTACCGGCAAATTTGCACTAAACGATGCCGTTAATTTAAATTTAAATAAAATACGCGCCAACATTGCACTCAATTTTACCAATTTGGACGCCATTTACGACAGTTTGTCGGCTAAAACACCATCGGCACGTCTCAATATCAGCCTGCCAAGTGCCATTGACACTAAAAAAATTCCCTCAATACTATCGGCTAAACTCGCCAGCCCCGATTTAACCGTGAAAATGATTGACGGTTTTAACGCACATTTGCAAGATGCGGACATTGATATGGCAATCGGCAATTTTATGGACACCACCAAACTAATTTCCGCCGTTTGCGCTTTCGATATGCAACGTCTGACAGCAAATTTAGACACCATCGATATTGACGTTACACAGCCGAAAGGAGAAATTACATTGTCTCCCTCGCGCCGTAATCCCAAACACCCTCGCCTACAACTCACCTATAACAGCCAAAATTTGTCGGCAAAAATGGGTTCGTTCTTACAAATGAAGACAAATGCCATAAAAATAAGCGCTACTACCACTTACGACGAAACGCAAGAGAACCTCTACTTGCGCTTTAATCCGCGTCTGAATGTCGATTTCAGCGAAGGCAACCTACAATTGGCAAGCATAAAACCAACGATACACATTCCTATTGTTAAGTTCGATTTTACGCCACGCCAACTCAACATCAGCGACAGCCACATCATTATAGAAGATTCGGACTTTAAACTGACCGGTTTAGCAACAAACATACGCAAATTTATCACCGGAAAAGATTTACTGAAAGGAGAATTTGATTTCGTGTCGGGTATGACCAACGTTAATCAACTGCTGGATTTAATCAGCGGATTTGGCAACGACAGCGCAGCCATAACTGCAACCGACATCAACGAAACACCTGCCGAAAAGGAAGCCGACCCGTTTATGGTACCGAAAGGAGTAGATTTGACTTTGAATACCAAAATAGAAAACGCCCTCTATAACAACAATCTTATACAAAATGTTGGCGGCACATTAACCATAAAAGACGGCGTTGCAATACTGGAACAAATGGGCTTCACGTGCGATGCCGCACAAATGCAATTGACGGCAATGTACCGTTCAGACCGCCGCAATCATCTCTTTACAGGCATCAACTTTCACCTGCTCAACATTGACATCAAACAATTGATACACATGATACCCAGCATCGATACAATTATACCTATGTTGAAATCGTTTGAAGGTAAAGCACAATTTCATCTGTCGGCAGAAACCTATCTCAAAGCCAATTATGACCTGAAATTATCTACTTTACGCGGAGCGGCTGCTATTGAAGGAAAAGATTTAGTGTTGATGGACAGTGAAACTTTCAGCAAAATAGCAAAAACACTACTTTTCAGTCGGAAAACGAAAAATTTGGTGGACAGCCTCAGCGTAGAAATGACTGTTTATAAAAACGAAGTTGACCTTTACCCGTTCGTTATCAGCATGGGCAACTACAGCGCAGTTGTAGCGGGACGCTACGATTTGAGCCAGAACTACAACGCCCACATTGAAACGCTGTCGCCCATCCGATTGGCTTTAAAAATAAGAGGCAACACTTCGGACTTCGATAATATGAAATTCGATTTAGTGCCTACAAAATATTCTAACTTGTACAAACCGGAGAAACGCAATGTTAATCAAGAGTATGTCATGTCGCTGAAACGACTGATTTCGGAGAGTTTGAAACGTACCGTAAAATAAAAAGTAAAAAAATATTGGTAATACGAAAAAAATAACGTACCTTTGCCCTCCGTTTCGTGTAACCGCTGATAGGAAAAGAGAGACCTGTGAATGTTGCACTAGTATTTAATTTAAATCATTCTAAAACAATGGATTTCATTAAAATCGCCGAACAAGCATTTGCAAGCGGCAAAACTCTTCCCGCATTTAAGAGCGGTGATACTATTACAGTCGATTATCGTATTACTGAAGGAAATAAAGAACGTATACAGCAGTATCGCGGCGTTGTTATCAAAATTTCAGGTCATGGCGATAAAAAACGCTTTACCGTACGTAAAATGTCCGATAATATTGGTGTTGAGCGTATTTTTCCGCTTGATTCGCCTTTCATCGAAAAGATTGAAGTTAATAAAGTCGGCAAAGTTCGTCGCGCTAAACTCTATTATCTGCGCGATTTGACCGGTAAAAAAGCTCGCATTAAAGAGAAAAGAAACTAAAAAATATCTCTGCGCAAAAAAGGGCGAACCAATTGGTTCGCCCTTTTTTTGTTACTATCAATGCGATACTTATTTGATATCAATCATACGTTGCGCTTTCTTTATTTCCGTTTTGGAAAGTTTAGGCAGATGAATGTTGAGCACGCCGTTGTCCATCGAAGCAGCAATTTTTTCTTTGTCTACATCGTCAGGCAAAATAATTGTTTGCTCAAACTTTGAGTAGGCAAATTCGCGGCGCAAATAACGCGCTTCTTTGTTTTCATCCTTCTTTTCTTCTTGCTTTTCGAGTGAAATAACAAGGTTGTTTTCCTCGTCGATACGCACACAAAAATCCTTTTTCGTCATACCCGGAGCCGCTACTTCAACCAAATAGTTGTCGGGCGATTCCTTTACGTTGATTGCCGGAGCTGTTGCGTTAGCACGCGCCATAAAATCATTATCAAACATGTCGCTGAAAATTGATGGTAACCAGTTTTGATTTCCTCTTACAAGTGTCATAATTTTGTCCTCCTAATATTTAAATTGTTTATACTTTCATTCGTCTATATTATTACAAAAGCAATGCCATTAATTATACAAATCAATATTACAACCTGCTTAACTAATTGAATTACAATAAATTAAAAGATTTGTTTTTAAAAATTTCTATTTGTAACACAAAACAAAATTCAACAATTCTTTTTCAAGGTGTCATTTTGGCGGTTTTTTATTCTTTTAATTGTCATTTTGGCAGATGTTTTAGTTTTAAAACTAATTTGAATAACATTTAAACACTCATGGCTTTGCTACTAAAATTACTTATCAAATTTGCAAAATCCTCTACTTTTTGAATAAAAATCCGTACCTTTGTAGGTTGTTATAAAACTCTAAAGAAAGTTATGCTAACACTTAAATTTATCACAGAAAATCGCGATGATGTTATTCGTCGTCTGAACAAAAAACATTTTGCCGAAGCTGAAAAAATAATTGATGAAGTAATTGCCTACGACACCGACCGCCGCGCCACGCAAAAGGAATTGGATGCCACGTTAGCCGAAGTCAATCAAATTTCTAAAACTATAGGTGCGCTGATACAGGCAGGCAAACGCGAAGAAGCGGAAAGCGCAAAATCGCAAACTACCCAATGCAAGGAAAAAAGTCGCGAACTATCCGCCAAGATGGATGAATTGGCTACTTCTATACAAAATTTGCTGCTACAAATCCCCAATTTACCGAAAGATTCCGTGCCGGAAGGCACCGGAGCCGCCGACAATGTGGTAGAAAAAACAGGCGGGACAATCCCTGTTTTCGATTTTGAACCGCTTCCGCACTGGGATTTAGCAAAAAAATACGATTTAATTGACTTTGAATTGGGCGTAAAAATCACAGGAGCGGGATTTCCCGTTTACAAAGGCAAAGGCGCTCGCTTGCAACGCGCACTCATCAATTTCTTTTTAGATGAAGCGCAAAAAGCCGGCTATTTGGAAGTAATTCCTCCGACTGTCGTTAACGAAATGTCGGGCTACGGCACGGGGCAACTACCTGATAAAGAAGGACAAATGTATCACTGCCAAACGGACAATCTCTACCTGATTCCGACCGCCGAAGTGCCTGTTACCAACATCTACCGAGACGTCATTTTGAGCGAAAACGAACTGCCTATCAAAAATTGCGCTTATACACAATGTTTTCGCCGCGAAGCAGGCTCGTACGGCAAAGATGTGCGCGGGTTAAACCGTTTACACGAATTTTCAAAAGTAGAAATTGTGCGCATTGATACGCCCGAACATTCCGAAACATCGCACAAAGAGATGCTGACACATGTGGAAAGTTTGGTGCAAAAACTGGAATTACCTTACCGCATTTTGCGCCTTTGTGGTGGCGATATGAGCTTTACCGCTGCTTTGTGTTTCGATTTTGAAGTCTATTCGGTGGCGCAAGACCGCTGGTTGGAAGTTAGTTCCGTATCCAATTTTGAGAGCTATCAAGCCAATCGCTTGAAATGTCGCTACAAAACTGCTTCCGGAAAAACGGAACTTTGCCACACACTAAACGGTTCGGCACTGGCGTTACCGCGCATCGTTGCCGCATTGCTCGAAAACAATCAAACCCCCGACGACATCCGCATTCCTAAAGTGCTGGTGCCTTATTGCGGATTTGATATAATTGATTAACAAAAAGTGAACTATGTAATAAAAGTCCTACATAAAAATATGTGGGACTTTTTTCTCTTTTAATAAAACTATTAAAATATGTTTAACAACATATATATATATATTCATTTTTTATTCTTATATTTGCATTACTAGTTTAAGCTTCATAATTTTGCCAATAATATAATTGACACAAAACAAGTGAATTAACCACATAACACAATAGCCATGAAAAAACTTGTTGTTTTATTATTTTGTTGTATTTCCATACAGCTTAGCTTTGGAGCTAACTTAACGGTTCGTTTAGGTAACGACACGACTTTTTGTAGTCATAATTTGGAAGCAACTTCAACCGATACAGCATTTATAGGTAGTCGATTACAACTAACAGGCGGTGTTCCGCCCTTTCGCTACCAATGGTCGTGTAATGTGCGTATAGGTAGTACCGTGTATCAAGCCAATACTTTTTTAAACAGTGATACCATAGCAAATCCGTATTTTAAAGATTATTTTCTAGATCAAACTTGGGAAAAATTCACATTGACTGTTACCGATGCGCATGGACAAATGGCATCCGATAGTATTAGGGTTAGGTTTTCTTCTTGGGGAATAATTCCTGAACCCTGTACGATACTCAAAGAACGAAATGATTCTTGTCGTTTGCCGGCACGATGCGGAGTTGGCGGTGGAATCCCGCCTTATACCTACAATTGGACACCGAGTGATGCACTTTCAGACACAACTATAGAAGCACCGTGGTGCTATACTTCAGAAGACAGAACGTATAGTGTTACTATTGTAGATTCGTGTGGCTGTTCTGTGTCGTCTAATATCATCGTTGAAATTGTTACATCAGATATTCGGCAAAACGATTATAAAGAAAAAGACGCTTATATGAAAACCGGTCGAATTTATTTGGACTCGTCTTATAGTAATTGCCAATTTTTCTTGTTTACAACAGATGGGCGATTGTTATACTCAGGAATTTCAGACTCAGAAATTGATGTATCTTTTTGTACGCAAAGCCACTGCAATTATATTATGTTGCTGAAATCTCAATCAGGAAAGCATTATCTTTTTAAATTATTTAATCCCTAAAATGTTGTGAAAAACGGGATTTATTGATAATATATCTACTATTAGTTGTAGCCAATGTAAAAAGACAATAACCATAAAATAAATATACTATGAAAACCTTGACAAATTTATTATTCTTAATGTTGATAACTCTAAGTTTGAGTTGCTCTAAAAATGATTCTCTTGCAAATAGAGAGAATACAAACAATAACTCTACGAATGTTGAAAATTCTAATAACACGAATTATGATACATTGTGCACGTTTCAAAGCATTGTGCTTGATACGAGTGATTTAGTTTCTATTAATAAAACTTCCATAATATATAACTGGAAATTGATTGCATATGCAGATTTATCCGATTGTTCTTTTATTACAGAACCAAAAGATATTGAGAAATCTGTAGAAATAAATTTTAAAGATTCCGAGAATGTAAGCGGGCATACTTTAGGAAATACTTTTGAAGGCAAATATTTAATTCAAAATGATAGCATTCAGTTTATAGATCTCTTAATAACATTAGTTAAAGAGCCTGAATGGGGAGAGAAATTTACATATGCAATTTATAATTCAGATTTAGTTACTATTAAAAATGATACATTAATAATCTATTACTCTCAATCAAAAAAAGCAATGATTTTTTCTAAACAATAAAAAAATATCCTGCGCAAATTTACTTACCTGCGCTAAATAAGGACAAGTAAAAAAGCTTTTTGGGAAAAATCCAAAAAGCTTTTTTTGTGTTAGCCAATTCATTATCTTTGTACAAAATAAAAACAGCTAAATAATTATGGCTAAAATAAAATCGGTTTATGTGTGTCAAAATTGCGGTGCCGAATCCCCCAAATGGGTAGGAAGATGTGCAGCCTGCGGCGAATGGAACACCTACACGGAAGAGATTATTCGTGAGGAAAAAACATCGAAAATTGCTACAATTTTAGGAGAAACCGCCAAACAAAAACCGCAACTTATTACAGAGATAGAAGCGCAAAGCGAAAAACGCATCGACACGCGCTCACCGGAACTCAATCGTGTGTTAGGCGGAGGATTAGTAAAAGGCTCGCTGGTACTTATCGGCGGTGAACCCGGCATCGGCAAATCGACACTGGTACTACAAGTGGCATTGAATATGGAAGGTCGCCGAATTTTGTACGTTTCCGGTGAAGAGAGCACCAGCCAACTGAAAATACGCGCCGAACGCATCGGCACTATGCGCTCCAAGTGCTACATTGTGAGCGAAACATCATTGGAACAAATTTTTGTGCACATCAAAAATATACAACCCGAACTGGTCATTATCGATTCCATACAAACCATTTCTACCGAAATAGCCGAATCATCACCGGGAAGTATTACCCAAGTGCGCGAATGTTCAGCAACTTTGCTGCGTTTCGCCAAAGAAAGCGGCACACCGGTCATTCTTATCGGACATATCAATAAAGAAGGAAGTATTGCCGGTCCCAAAGTTCTGGAACACATTGTCGATACAGTACTGCAATTTGAAGGAGACCGTCACTATTTTTACCGCATGCTGCGTTCGCACAAAAATCGTTTCGGAAGCACCGACGAGCTGGCTATTTTTGAAATGAAACAGGACGGCTTGCGCGAAGTTTCCAACCCTTCGGAACTGTTGCTGTCGCAAAATCATCAAGGGTTGAGCGGTGTGGCAGTAGCTGCCACCATGGAAGGAATACGCCCATTTTTAATTGAGGTGCAAGCATTGGTAAGCACAGCGGCTTATGGCACCCCACAACGTTCCGCTACAGGTTTCGATTCGCGGCGGTTGAATATGCTACTGGCTGTACTCGAAAAACGCGCCGGATTTAAATTGGCACAAAAAGACGTTTTTCTCAACATCGCCGGCGGACTCAGAGTAAACGACACCGCCATTGATTTACCGGTGCTGGTAGCCGTGTTGTCGTCAAGTTTAGATATTGCCGTACCGACAGGCATTTGCATTACAGGCGAAGTAGGACTTTCGGGCGAAATACGACCTGTAAACCGCATTGAGCAACGTATTACCGAAGCCGAAAAATTAGGGTTTACAAAAATTTTAATACCCGATTTTAATTTTAAACAACTCAGCCACAAAAAAACCAAAATAGAGATTGTTCCTATAAAGAAAACGGAAGAAGCTTTTCGGTTGCTTTTCAAATGAAACAACACCATATATTACAAAAAACGCCGCTGATTGCGGCTTTTTTTATGCAGAGAAACACTATTATTTTTTCCAAAAAGCAGGTGAAAAAAGCAAAAAGATAGTAAAAAGTTCCAAACGCCCTATCAACATCACAAATGCAAGATACCATTTACAGAAATCGGGAATAGCTGAGAATGTGCCACTTGGTCCAAGTTTTCCTAAACCCGGTCCTACATTACTGATAGACGTAACGACAGCACCGATGGCTTCTTCGAGATTCATTCCTGCCAAATTTACCACCATTACGCTAACGATGATAAATAAAACGTAAAACGTAGCAAAAGCAACAATGTTACTGATGATTGTTTCCGAAACAAGATGCCCGTTCATTCGCATCGGCAACACTGCTTTCGGATGAACAAGTCGCTTAAATTCATAAAAAGCATTTTTAAACAACACAACAATACGAACAATTTTTAAACCACCACTGGTAGAACCAGCCGATGCACCGGTAAACATTAACAATAATATAACTATCCATGTAATAGGACGCCACAACATATAATCGGCAGTACTGAAACCGGTAGTAGTAATGATAGATACCGTTTGAAACAGCGATTGACGGAACATCTCTTCAATGCTGCCTTCAGCATGGTAAACTATAAAACTCACAAAAATCAACAATGCCGCTCCAATAATGAAAAGCACATAAAAGCGAAGTTCTTCATCTTGAAACATTTTTTTGAAATCACGCTTAACCAACGAATAGTACAACAAAGAAAAATTAGTACCCGCCAAAAACATAAACACAATGATTGTATAGTGAATGAATGGCGAATTCCAATGGGCAATACTGGCTTGTTTAGTGGAATAGCCGCCCGAACCCATAGTGCTGAAAGCGTGACACGTAGCATCAAACAAACTCATTCCTCCCAAATAAAGCAGAACGGTTTCAACCAATGTCAAAACTAAATAGATACCCCACAAACGCCGTGCTGTATCTTTTATGCGCGGCTGCAATTTGTCGTAAGTTGGGCCGGGAACTTCAGCTATAAAAAGTTGCGTGCCGCCCCGCAAAAACGGTAAAACCGCCAACGACAACACCACTATTCCCATACCGCCAATCCACTGCATCAAACTGCGCCAAAAAAGCAAACCGTGCGGTAACGCTTCAATATCGTCCAAAATAGTAGCACCGGTAGTGGTAAAACCGGACATAGTTTCAAAAAAAGCATTACTAACGGAAGGGATTGCACCGCTGAGCCAGAACGGTAACATTCCGAAAAAAGAGAAAATAATCCACACCAAACCTACAATGGTATAGCCTTCGCGTATACCAACATTACGGTCAGCATTTTTATTAAGCAAAAAAGCACTACCGCCACACACCAAAGTAGCCGCCGCCACAATAAGCAAATATTTCAAATCGTATTCGCCATAGATGGCAGCTACACCAGCCGCAACAAGCATAAAAAAGCTTTCCGTAATCAGCAATATGCCCAAAGTCTTGAACATTTGCCGCCAATTGAAAGTAATGGTCATCTTATCAGTTTGTAAAAAAAGAAGCTAATTTGCGCAAACTCGAAGCCATACAGAATACAACCACATGGTCATTGGGTTCAATAGTGCTTTCGCCGGTTACAATGTAGCCTTTGCCGTTACGTATAAGACCACCGATATTCACATCAGAAGGAAGTTTGATGTTCCTAATCTTACCTTTGGTTATTTTGTCGCCTTCTTTCACGTTAAACTCCACAACCAACGCATCAGCATAGGTCAAACAATTGACATTCAGCGCATCATCGTCCAAAGTCATTTGATAGATATGGCTCGCAGCTATCAATTTCTTGTTGATGATGGTACCAATATCCAAATTTTCAGCCAATTCTATATAGTCGATATTTTCTACTTCGGCAACGGTTCGTTTCACATTCAAACGTTTAGCCGCCATACAAGCCAACACATTAGCTTCAGAATTGCCCGTAACCGCAATAAAAGCGTCCATGTCTTCAATGCTTTCTTCTTTCAGCAAATCCATATTACGCCCATCCCCTTGTATAATAAGCGAATCGCTGAATTTTTCAGCCAAAGCGTAACACTTTTCTCTATCCATTTCTATTATCTTAGTGGTAATGTTCGACGGCAAAAATTTCATAGTTTCATGAGCAATATGGCTTCCGCCCATTATCATCACGTTGTGTATGTTAAAAGCCGTTTTACCGCTCTCTTGCTTGATAAAATTGATATTTTCTTTGGGACAAATGAAATAGACAATATCGCCATCCTTCACTTCGTCGTTGCCTTTCGGAATAATGGTTTGGCTGGCACGCCGTATGGCTACAATCCTAAATTTGTTATGACTGAAATATCCCGTGCTGAACGTTTTGTTAAGTAAAGGTGCGTTATCTCTTATTTTCAGGCATATCAACACCAATTTTTCATTTTCAAAAGTACGGTATTCTCGCACCCAGCCCTTGCCTATCGAAGCTACTATTTCTTTGGCAGCCAAAAGTTCGGGATAAATAAGAGAGTTTATACCCATTTTTTGGAAAAAAGCCAAGTTTTCGGGCGAAAGATATTCGTAATTGTCCACGCGCGCCACCGTTTTTTTTGCGCCCATATTACCGGCTAACATACAAGCAGTCATATTTACGCTTTCGTAAGGCGTAACAGCCACAAACAAATCGGCATGCTTGGCTCCGCATTCACGCAACACTTGCAACGAAGTAGGCGAACCTACTTTTATCATCAGGTCGTACTGCGTGTCCAATTCATCTAAACGCTCCTTATTTTCGTCTAAAAGAATGATATCCTGATTTTCTTTGGCAAGCATTTTTGCCAAATGTATGCCTACCGCGCCGGCACCGGCAATAATAATTTTCATAGTATATCGCTGTTTATGAATTTTTCAATTGACGAAGCAATACCTTCTTCGTCCAAACCCAAAAGATGGTATAATTCCGCTTGTGTGCCATGTTCCACAAATTGGTCGTCAATACCTAAACGCATAACAGAAGGCTTGTAACCTTTGTCAGCCATAAATTCGAGTACTGCACTACCAAAACCGCCACTGATAACACCGTCTTCAAGCGTAATGATTTTTGCAAAATTTTTGCCCACATGGTACAAAATTTCCTCATCAATCGGTTTGAGAAAACGCATATCGTAGTGCGCCACCGAAATGCCTTTAGTTGCCAATGTGGCTAACGCTTTTTGCGCTATATTCCCAATAGGACCAATACTCAAAAGTGCAGCATCGGTGCCATCGCTCAACAACTGTCCTTTACCAATGGGCAATTCTTCGAACGGTTTTTTCCAATCAAGCAACACACCGCGCCCTCGCGGATAACGTATGACAAATGCGCCTTTATCGGGCAATTGCGCCGTGTACATTAGGTTGCGCAGGTCTATTTCGTTAAATGGCGAAGCAATAGTAAGGTTTGGAATACATCGGAAATAAGCCAAATCGAACAAGCCTTGATGCGTTGCGCCATCACTGCCTACAACACCCGCTCTATCGACACACAAAACCACATTCAAATTTTGCAATGCAACATCGTGTATCACATTGTCGTAAGCGCGTTGCATAAACGAAGAATAAATGTTACAAAAAGGCAACAAGCCTTCTTTAGCCAAACCTGCCGAAAAAGTTACAGCATGTCCTTCGGCAATGCCTACGTCAAAAACACGCTCCGGCATCTCTTTCATCATAATGCACATAGAACAGCCACTCGGCATGGCAGGCGTTATACCCATAATTTTTTCGTTGCTTTGCGCCAATTCCAACAAAGTATGCCCAAAAACATCTTGAAAAAGCGGTGGTTTTTGTCCATCGTAACGGAAAATACGCTCACCCGTTTTAGGGTCAAATTCTCCCGGGGCGTGCCAAACAGTAGCCAATTTTTCGGCAGGTTTATAGCCCTTGCCTTTTTTAGTGATAATATGAACTACTTTCGCACCATTGAATTGTTTTACTTGATGCAATGTGTCTATCAGCAATTCTATATTATGACCATCAACCGGACCAAAGTAACGAATACTCAATCCTTCGAAAATGTTATTTCCGGTATTTGCACGCAACGATTTCAGCGAATTGGTAAAACGAATAATTTTACCACGACTACTATCGGTGATTATGTGCATGCGACGTAACAATTTATAAAGTCGAAAACGCAACCGATTGTAGGTCGGTGAAATATGTATGCGCCCCAGAAAATTACTTAATCCGCCTTCTATCGGGTCAATAGCCATGTGATTGTCGTTCAGTATTATTAGCAAATTGTTGGGATTGATAGAAGCGTTGTTAATTCCTTCAAAAGCAAGTCCGCCCGTCATGGCGCCGTCACCGATAACCGCCACCACTTGGCGGTCTTCATTGTTCAAATGCGCTGCTATTGACATTCCTAAACCTGCTGAAATAGAAGTGGACGAATGTCCCACACCGAAAGAGTCGTATTCGCTCTCTTTGGGTGACGGAAATCCGCTTATGCCACCAAGTTGACGATTGGTGTGAAAACGGTCGCGCCGCCCTGTCAAAATTTTATGCGCATAAGCCTGATGCCCAACGTCCCAAATAATTCTGTCGTAGGGCGTATTGAAAACGTAATGCAATGCTACCGACAATTCCACCACGCCGAGGCTTGCGCCAAGATGACCCGGATTTTGCGACAATTCGTCGATAATGAACGTGCGCAATTCTTGACAAAGTTCCGGCAATTGGTTTATATCCAACTTCTTCAAATCGTCGGGGTTGTTAATGCTCTGCAATAATTGTTGGGTTTTCTGTGCCATCGGTCAAATTCTGAAATCTGAAAAACAAATATAGACAAATAAAATGGATTTTAAATAATTGTTTAACGCTATTTACATAAATTCTTTCGGAATAGGGGTTGTAATTTCCATTTTCTTTCCTGTTATCGGGTGGTAAAACACAATTTTGGACGCATGCAAACAAAGGCGTTTCAGCGGATTGACAGTAGAACCGTATTTTTTATCGCCTGCTACGGGATGACCAATAGCTGCAAACTGTGCGCGTATCTGATGTTTTCGGTCAGTAATTAAACAAATTTCAACCAACGAAAACAAATCGTTGCTTTTCAGTGTTTTATAAGTGAGTTCTGAACGCATTCCGCCATTATCGGTGTCCGCAGCCATAGTTGTCTTCGTGTAAGGCGTTTTTTTTAGCCAATGTGTCAAATGTCCGTTTTTGGTGGAAATTTTTCCTTCCAATACTGCTACAAAAGTGCGTTTGAATAATCCTTTTTTAGCATCTTCGCGCAAACGTAACTGTGTCTCTTCGCTCTTAGTCATCAATAAAAGACCGGAAGCTTCACGTTCCAAACGATGTACCAAAAATACGTTGTTCTGTTTGTTGCGCTTTGCACGCTCCAACGCTATGGAGTAAGCAGTACGCTCTCTTCCGTCATCAACAGTTCCACCATCAAGCGTACCATGCTTTTTGTCAATGACAATCACATCTTTATCTTCGTAAACAAATTGTATTTTATGATTGGGATTAGGTGCGGGCGCACTACCGGCTTTTATTTCCACTTGGTCGCCGTTTTGCAACTTATAGTTATAAGCTGTAACCACTGCACCATTGACGGTTATCCGACGATGAGTTAAAAGTGATTTCAAAGCAGTACGGCTTCGCCCATCGCCTATTTGAAGCAAAAACGGCAATAATTCAATGGTCTGACGAACTATATAAGGTTTGGAAACTACCGACACTCGCTGCGGTTTTCCATTTGCTGGTAGTGTCATTTTATCACAAAAACTTCTTCTTCGGGACATTTCATAAAATAGGTTTCGCGAGCCATTTTTTCCAACTCTTCAGTACCCGAACTATACTTTTGCATCTGTTTATTATCGTCTGCAATCTTTTCCTTGTAATAATTAATATCCGATTCCAACTCCGCTATTTTGTAACGATTTTTCGCACGTTTCACCCAATTGTGCTGGTCAAAAAAGAGGCAATACACCACAAAAACCAGTACCACAATCAGATACTTGTTTGTAACTGCATATTTCAGATATTTCCAAAACAAACTATTTTTCATAAAAACAGATTTCCTTTTCTTTTGCAAAGGTATTGAATTTCTACAAATATTGCCTCTACAAAACGGAAATTATTTTACACAAGACGCCGTTGTTCCGTTTTCTGATTTTTTTCTATCGCTAAAAACCTGAAATAATGCATTTTCTGCTATTGAAAACATAAATTTTGCCTTTATCTTATTTTCTTTTGCATATTTCTTTTGTACTCCAAATATATTTATGTACTTTTGCATCCAATTTTCATTAAATTCTAATTTTTCAACAATCCAAGTTACTTACATTTCTAAAAAAATCATTATGTAATTGAGTTGGATTTTTATTCTATCGGAAATGAAAAACAAATACATTAACCTAATCGAGCAGGCTTTCGAGCTAAATCAGGAGGAATTTACAATCACCGATGGCGATTTGAATTGGTTTGGAATTCCACTAATGGATGTCATCAAACAATATGGTACACCATTAAGAATCTGTTATTTACCAAAAATAGGGGAAAATATACAACGTGCACGTCGTATGTTCAACGTAGCTATGGCTAAAGTAGACTACAACGCCGATTATCATTACTGTTACTGCACAAAAAGCTCTCATTTTTCATTTGTAATGGAAGAGGTGCTAAAAAACAATGTAAACATTGAAATTTCATCTGCATTCGACATCAATATTTTAGAATCGCTATACGAATCTGGAAATTTAAAACCGGACACTTATATACTATGTAACGGATTTAAACGTCCTCAATATGTCGAAAACATTCAAAATCTAATAAACAAAGGATTTACAAATGTCATTCCCATATTGGACAACAAATTTGAATTAGACCTCTTCCAACCCGACAATAATATGCAATTTAACGTCGGTATACGCATCGCAGCGGAAGAAGAACCCAAATTTAACTTTTACACTTCGCGCTTAGGTATTCGCTACAATGACATTTTATCGTACTACCAAGAGAAGATTCAAAACAATCCGCACGTACACCTCAAACTGTTGCATTTTTTCATTAATACCGGCATAAAAGACACCGCTTACTATTGGAACGAACTGAACAAAGCTGTAAACCTCTATTGCGAATTGAAAAAGATTTGCCCCGAACTTGATTCGTTGAACATAGGCGGAGGATTTCCCATTCAAATGCACTTAGATTTTGATTACGACTATGAATACATGGCGGAAGAGATTGTGGCACAGATAAAAAACACGTGCACTAACAACAATATTCCCGAACCACATATTTTTACCGAATTTGGCTCATACACAGTCGGCGAAAGTGGCGCCATGCTCTATTCCATCATTAACCAAAAGCAGCAAAACGACCGCGAGTTATGGAACATGATTGACAGTTCGTTTATGACAACTTTGCCGGATACATGGGCTATCAACCAGCGTTACGTACTGTTGGCTATAAACAACTGGGACTCTGAATACGAAAGGGTAAATATGGGTGGTCTTACATGCGACAGCGAAGATTTCTACAATGCCGAAGCACACTCCAACGCCGTTTTCCTTCCTAAAATTGATTTAAACAGGGAACAATATGTCGGGTTTTTCCACATGGGTGCCTATCAAGAAGCCTTGAGCGGTTTTGGCGGCATACAACACTGCCTCATTCCCGGTCCCAAAGTGGTAGTTATCGATAAGGATGAAGATGGCGAATATGTTACCAA
>ERZ795052.1939-NODE-1939-length-26730-cov-7.175595_pt1 | contig 26730 bp, 16 predicted proteins | sample MGYA00375136_ERZ795052 | MGnify/ENA primary metagenome ERZ795052 (study PRJEB30181, sample SAMN05720156) | activated sludge metagenome | isolation source: Anaerobic digester | place: Japan | collected 2015-05-26 ... | reverse complement strand
ATCCGAGCCCTTGAATGATCCGAGCGTGAATGACCCGAGCCCGAAGCGCCAGCGAGGGCAAGTGGGCAAGACGATTCGAGCCCGAAACACAAGCGCAAAGTACAAAGTGAGAATTGACTTGGGCGCGATGAAGCAGCTTCAAAAATGAACCTTGTCAACGCCGTCTTGACGAACCTAACAGAACTGCTGTGGTATCCGCTGCGCCCACTGCCGGGGGTGCTCGTGCTCGTGATCTGGGCGGCCATCGCGGGCGCACTGGCCGGGCTCATGTTTCGCTATACGTCGAATCAGAAGGCCCTGGCGCGCGTTGGCGATCAGATCAAGGCCAATCTGCTGGCCATGCGGCTTTTCAAGGACGATTTGCGGGTCACTTTCCGCAGCCAGGCCGGCCTGCTGAAGGCGGCGGGTCTGCGATTCTGGTACGCCCTGCCGGCCTTCGTCGCGATGCTGGTGCCTTTTGTGCTGCTGCTCGTTCAGCTTGCGCTGCGTTTCGAGTACCGGCCGCTACGCCCGGGTGAAGTGGCAATTGTCGAGCTGAAGCTGGCGCCGGAAGCATGGGAGACTGGGCAAAACGCAGCGCTCGAAACCCCGCCAGGCGTGATCATCCAGACGCCCGCGCTGCGTGATGCGCGCGAAAATGCAATTTACTGGCGCATCAGCCCGCAAGACGGCGCGACCAGCGGCCGCCTGCGCTGGCAGGTCGCCGGACAAACCGTGGAAAAAGAACTGGCCGTGTGCGACGACCCGCAGCGCCCATGCACAGTCAGCATGCAGCGGCCGGGCGTCAGCTTCTGGGACCGCTTGCTGCACCCTGGCGAACCGGCCTTCCCGGCCGACTCGCCGGTGCGCGCCGCTATCGTGCATTATCCGCCGCGGCAAACGCCGGTTTTCGGTTTCGACATCCCCTGGTGGGCCACGTTCCTGGTGGCCTCAATCCTGATGGCTTTCGTGCTCAAGCCGGTGTTGAAAGTACGCTTCTGAAGAATGCATCGCACGGCCGTTGAGCCGGCTCACCCGCCAAACGCCGCCCGCCTGATGCTTGCAGAATCCGCCCCGCCGTGGCACGCTGGCCGACTTGTTTTGGCCGATGGGAGACCGCCATGACGACTGAGCAGCGCGAACATGACAGCACACACCCGTTTTCCGTCCACGACATGCTGGCGATGGACCGCATCGGCGAGCCGCAGGTTTCGCCCGACGCCCGCCACATCGCCTTCACACTCCGCGTCACCGATCTTGAGGCCAACAAGGGCCGCACCGACTTGTGGCTGGTCGGAATCGACGGAACCGGGCTGCGGCGCCTGACGACGCATCCGGCCGGGTGCAGCAACCCGCGCTGGTCACCCGATAGCCGCGCGATCTACTTTATTTCCGCCCGCAACGGCGGCTCCCAGGTCTGGCGGATTTCGATAGACGGCGGCGAGGCCGAGCAGGTCACACACTTGCCCCTGGATGTCGGCTGCTTCGCGATCTCGCCTGACGGTCGGCACCTGGCGGTAAGCATCGATGTATTCGTCGACGCCGCCACGCTCGACGAAACCAAGGCCCGCCTGGAGGAAATCAGCAAGCGGAAGTCCACGGGCCGTATCTACGAGCGCCTCTTCGTGCGCCACTGGGACGCTTGGAAGGACGGCCGGCGCGCGCACCTGTTCGTGTTGCCGATTGAGCCGGTAGTACAAAGCCCGACCAACTCCGGCGGCGCGCCGATCGACGTAATGAAGGGCATGGACGCCGACGTCCCATCAAAGCCCTTCGGCGGTGCAGAAGAGTTCACGTTCACGCCCGATGGCCGGGAAATTGTCTTCTCCGCCCGCAACGTGGGGCGCGAGGAGGCCTGGTCGACGCAGCTCGACCTGTACGCGGTGCCGATTGACGGCTCAGCGCCCCCGCGCCTGTTGACGCCGGGCAATCAGGCCGTCATCACGCGCCCGGTCTTCTCTCCCGACGGAAAGAGCCTGGCCTACCTGGCGATGCAGCGTCCCAAGTACGAATCCGATCGCCAGCGCATCGTAGTAGCAGAGTCGAGGCAAGTAGCAGAGCCGGGGCAAGTAGCAGAGCCGGGGCGTGTCGCCCCGGAAAATGCCAAAGCGCCCCCCGCGCGCGTACTAACCGAACAATGGGACCGCTCCGCCGCCGAGCTCGCCTGGTCGCCCGACGGCGCGACCATCTACACTTGCGCCGCCAACCTGGCCCAGCACTCGTTGTTCGCGGTCGATGTGGCGACCGGCGCCGTCCGCACCGTGCTTTTCGAAGGCCACATCACCGATATCGCCGCCGCCGGCTCGCGAATCGTCTTCGCCCTACATCACCTGCGCCAGCCCGCTGAACTGTACTCCATAAACCCCGACGGAACCGATCTCCGCCAAATCACACACATCAACGCTGCCAAGGTCGCCGCCGCACGCATGGGCGAACCGGAGCAATTCACATTCAAAGGCTGGAACGACGAAACCGTCTACTGCCAGATCGTCCGCCCCATCGACTTCGACCCGCAGAAGAAATACCCGGTCGCCTTCCTCATCCACGGCGGCCCGCAAGGCTCGTTTGGCAACGACTTCCACTATCGCTGGAACCCGCAAGCCTACGCCGGCGCCGGCTACGCCGCGGTCATGGTCGACTTCCACGGCTCGGTCGGCTACGGGCAGGCCTTCGTCGACTCTATCAATGGCCACTGGGGCGATCGTCCGCTCGAGGACCTGCAAAAGGGCTTGGAGGCCGCCCTGGCGCGCTACCCATGGATGGATGGCGAGCGCGTCGCCGCCCTCGGCGCTTCTTACGGCGGATACATGATCAACTGGCTGCACGGCGTCTGGCCCGGCCGGTTCCGCTGCCTCGTGTGCCACGACGGCAACCTCGACGAGCGCATGGCCTACTACGACACCGAGGAATTGTGGTTCCCGGAATGGGAGCATGGCGGGCCCCCGTGGGAGCGGCCGGAAGAATACACCAAGCACAACCCGATCGATCACGTGCAGAACTGGGGCACACCGACGCTGGTCATCCATGGCGGCCAGGACTTCCGCGTCGTGGATACGCAGGGCCTCTCAACCTTCACAGCCCTGCAGCGCCGCGGCATCCCCAGCAAATTGCTGTATTTCCCGGATGAGAACCACTGGGTCCTCAAGCCGCACAACAGCATTCAATGGCACGAGACGGTCATCGCTTGGCTGGACCAGTGGTGCCGCCGCAGTGAGTAGCAGAGCCGGCTCGTGTCGAGCCGGAATCTACCAGCGTGCTCCCAATCGCTCAGGTGGCATGCGCGGACACGGACCGGTGGCCCTCGCTGCCGCTTCGGCCTCGGATCAAGGGTTTGGATCAGGGGGCCTCGGATCAGGCGGAACCGGGCTAAGCTTTACTTTGCTCCCGCGCAACCAGGTCGGCCGCGACCACCTCCGCCTCGCCGACTGCGGGCTCCGCGCCGTTTTCGCGCTCCATCAAGCCCGCGAAGGTCAGAGGGGCGGTGAAGTCCGGGTAAGCACGCCGCAGGGCCGCGTGGACCAGGCCGGCGAACATCGGGTTGGCACGCAATGGCCGGCTGATCAGCTCGGGGTGGGCCTGCGTGCCGACGTAATAGGGGTGCATCTCCTGCGGCAGCTCCAGGATGTTCATGATCTCCGCCCGCGGCGAGCGGCCGGAGAAGATCAGGCCGTGTTCTTCCAGTTGCGGTATGTAGCGCGGGTCAACTTCGTAGCGGTGGCGGAAGCGCATGCGGGTGCGCTCGCCGAACATGCGCCAGGCCAGTGTGCCCTTACGCACGTGAACGTCCTGGCCGCCCAGCCGCATTGTGCCGCCCAAGCCCTCGATCTTCTTCTGCTCGGGCAGCAAGTTTATGACGGGGTAGCGGCACTCCGTGTCGATCTCGGTCGAGTTCGCGTCTTCCATGCCGCACACGTTGCGGGCGAACTCGATTACGGCCATTTGGAAGCCGTAGCAGATGCCCAGGCACGGCAGCTTGCTCATGCGGGCGTACTTGAGGCAGGCGATCTTGCCCTCGGCGCCCCGCGTGCCGAACGCACCGGGAACGATGATGCCGTCCAGCCCTTTGACCGCCTCCGAGACGGTTTGATCGTTAAGGTGCGAGGTATCAATCCAGCGAACGTGAACCTTGCACCCCCAATGCACGCCGGCGTGCTCCAGGGCCTTCAGAATGCTGGCGTACGCGTCGCGAACCGCGGTGTACTTGCCGGTGATGCCGATCGTGACCTGGTGCTCGGCCGACCGCAGCCGCGCCAGATAGCGTCCCCAAACCTCGCGCGAAGCGCGTTCGGCCTGCTCATCGACCTTGTTTTCAAGCCGCAGCCATTCGATTACCGCCCGGTCGTAGCCGGCGCCGCGCAACATTTCCGGAATCTGGTAGACGCTCTCGCAGTCGTGCATGCTGAAGACACGGTCGGGCGGCACGTTCGAGAACATGGCGATCTTCTCGCGTACCTTGTGCGTGACCGGGTTCTGGGCGCGGCAGGCGATGATGTGCGGCTGTATCCCGCATTCGAGCAGCCGGCGGATGCCCAGTTGGGCCGCCTTGCTCTTCTGCTCGCCGAGGATCGACGGCTCCATGACGTACGTCAAGGCGACGAAGCACACGCTGCGCGGCCCCTCTTCGAAAGCAAGCTGGCGCATGGCTTCGATGTAGTACGCGTTCTCCACGTCGCCGACCGTGCCGCCGATTTCGACGAACACCACGTCGGCCCGCGAGGCGATCGCCAGCTCGCGCAGGCGGTCTTTCACCTCGCCGGTCACGTGCGGGATCATTTGTACGTCGCGGCCGAGATAGCCGCCGATGCGCTCGCGCTCGAGCACCCGCCGGTAAATCTGCCCACTGGTGACGAAATTCAGGCGGGCCAGGTTCTGGTCGAGGGCCCGCTCGTAGGTGCCCAGGTCCATGTCGCACTCGGTGCCGTCGTCCAGGACGAAGACTTCGCCGTGGCGATACGGGTTGAGCGTGCCGGCATCGATGTTGAGGTAGCCTTCGAGCTTGACGGGGGCGACGGAGAGGCCCTTGTCTTGGAGGCACTTGGCGAGCGACGAGCTGAAAATGCCCTTGCCCAACCCGCTCATGACGGTGCCGAAGACGACGACGTAGCGCGTGCGTCCCAGTTCGTAGCCGGCCGGCAGCGGCAGGTAAAACTCCGTGTCGTCGGAGCGATCACGAACAATGTCAAATATCGAACGTCCGTCCATCATGGGCCACCAAATAGTTTGGGCCAAATCGCGGGCGCAGTTTCACGCTCGCTCAGTGAGTCAATTGCCGCAAAGCTAGGCTGGCGGGGCCGCGCCGGGCGATACCTTCACATCCGCCGCACCGCCTATGCAACTGGCGCGCCGCCGGTTGCCCGCCAGCGCGCCACAAACCGTTCATAATCCGCGGGCGTGTCAATTCCGACGCCCGCCTGATCCACCAGTTCGACCGCGATTGAGCGGCCGTTCTCCAAGACGCGAAGCTGTTCCAGCTTTTCGACGCGCTCCAGCGGCGTCGGCAGCCAGCTTGCCAGCTCCAGCAAAAAATCCGTTCTGTACGCGTAAACGCCGAGGTGGAGCAGCCAACCCTCGCCGCTGCCGGCCGCAATCCCGTCCCGAGGGAATGGTATCAGGGCGCGGGAGAAATACAGCGCCCGCCCGGACCGATTTCGCACGACTTTTACGCAATTCGCATCAGCGGGGTCGGCGCCCGCGGGGAAGGGGCAGGCCAGCGTCGCCACCGGGCAGTCGGGCTCAGCCGACAGCCGCTCGACCAGGCGGTCCAGGTAAGCCGGCTCAATTTCCGGCTCGTCGCCCTGGACGTTGAGAACGATATCGAACCCGCCGGCCGGCTTGACGGCGATATTCTGCCCGGAGCCCATCATGCCGCGCACGACCTCCGCGATGCGGTCGGTGCCGCTGGGGTGATCGGCCCGCGTGAGGACCGCCTCCCCGCCGAAGCTGCGCACCGCTTCAAGGATGCGCACGTCATCCGTGGCGACGAGGCAACGTTGCACCAGGCGGGCGGCCGCAGCACGCTCGTACACATGCTGAATCAGGTATTTACCGGTCTGTCGGGCGAGAGGCTTTCCGGGGAAGCGGGTGGAGCCGTAGCGAGCCGGGATGATCGCGACGGCGTTCATGCGGCAACCATGGAACAGCCAAGTGTATCCATGGGCCCGGATAGTAACCTGTTCGGGCGGTGATTTCAAATGCGTTTGCCCGAAACCGGGAGTGGGCGTTGGAGGAGAAATCCGGACTGAGACCCGCCGAAAAGAAGAGGCGCACCGGCCCACGGCCGCTTGCCAAGACGGTCTTATAATGCTCGACAAGGCCAACCCGCCAATTTTGGCTCGGAAAATTCCCCCTTCCGGCGGTACACTGCACGGAACGAAGCTTTCGCTGTTGCGGTTGCGGCGGAGACCCCTCGAAGGCCGGGCGCTAGCTTGCTCGCCGCCGAAGCGCAGCAACGCGCGTTGCGCCGCCGCACGTGGAAGCCGCGTTGCCGAGCGCGCTGCGGTCGCAGCCAATCCAGGCGGCCGTACGCGCCAGGCGTCATAAGGTTGCACCGGGCCGGCGCCGTTGCACGGCAAGCGCGGCCGCTTCGGTATTGTGATCGCGCAAAGGCACTGACAATCATACCTGTTGAAGGAGGCGAGAGATCAATGTTGTGGCGCGCAAGTGCAAGCCTGTGGCTGGCGGCGAGCCTGCTCGCGGCCGCTGCAGGGGCTGAGCAAGTTCGATACGATGACTACAAGCTGGTCCGCGTAGTCATCAGTTCCCTGGACCAGATTGAACAAGTTCACGGCATCGGGGGAATGCTCATGAGCGACAATGAGGGCATTGGCGCTATAGACTACCTTTTCCCTCCTGCCGCGATGGCTGATCTGGCAGCGCTGAATCTGCCATACCAGGTGTTGAATGATAATGTCCAGAAGGCCATCGACGCCGAACGGGCGTCGTTGGAAAGATGGCGCGACGTGGGGCCGCGCGATCCCGCCTGGTTTGCCGATTTCAAGAACTACGACCAGATTCTGGCCAAACTGAACCAGATGCAGGCCGATCGGCCGGACCTGTGTACAGTCTTCAGCATCGGCGACTCGTTTGAAGGCCGGCCGACCTGGGCGATTCGCATCACCGCGCCGGGGAGTGAAAAGCCGATGGTCTTATTCGACGCGACGCACCACGCCCGCGAATGGATCAGCACGATGACGGTCATGTGGATCGCCGACCGGCTGGTGTACGAATATGACACGAATCCCACCATCCTCGACATCCTGGACACGGTCGAAGTGGTGGTCATTCCGGTCGTTAACCCGGACGGGTACGTCTATACCTGGACCACCGAGCGCTACTGGCGCAAGAACCGGCAGACTCCGCCTCCGGGATCGTACTGCTACGGCGTTGATCTCAATCGCAATTATGACGCCGGCTGGGGCGGCGCCGGAGCCAGCCACGACCCCTGCTCTGAGCTTTACTGCGGAACCGCGGCGTTCTCAACGCCGGAGACGGCCAATTACCGCGACTTTGTAAACGCGAATCCACGTATTGTTTCCGGCATCAGCTATCACAGCTTTGGCTTGTTGATAATGTGGCCGTACGGGTACATGTCGGCCTTACCGCCCGAGCCGGACCGCACCCTTTTCGCATTCTGCGGCGAGACTATGCACGATGAGATTTTCGCCGTGCACGGCGTCTCGTATGACTGGGGTCCCATCTATTCGACCATTTATCCGGCCAGCGGCGGCACCGTGGATTGGTGCTACGATGCGCACGGCATTTTTGAGTTCACAATCGAGCTGCGCGGGTATGATTTCGTGATACCGGCCAGCGAGATTATTCCCACAGCCGAGGAGAATTTCGAAGGGGCCCGCTTCTTGATGGAATGGTCGGCGGGCCCGGTGCGGATCACGTTCCCGCAGGGTTTGCCGGAGTACATATCCCCGGTTGATCCGACCAGCTTCACGGTCAGGATCGAAGATGGATACCAGAGCGTTGCGCCCGCGAGCGCCACTCTTTATTACAGTTACGATGGCGCGGCGTTCGAGACAGCTTCGCTGGTCCACGCCGGCGGCACGCTTTACCAGGCCACTTTGCCGCCGGCCGCCTGCGGCACGACGCCGCGATTCTACTTCAGCGCGCAGGGCGACGGCGGGGCCACCGCTTATCGTCCGGCCACGGCGCCGGCAGAGACGTTCACCGCGACAGTGGCGCTGGTGACGGCGGTGCTGGCGGACGATTTCGAGAGCGATCTGGGGTGGACGGTGATCAACGATCCCAGCCTGACGACCGGCGCTTGGGAGCGCGCTGTGCCGTTCAGCCCCGCTTCCGGCGGCGCGCCGGGGATAGATTTCGACGGTTCGGGCAAGTGCTTCGTGACTGATAACCGGCCCGGCAGTTTCGACGTAGACGGCGGGCCGACGCGCCTGATTTCGCCGGTGCTAGATTTGACCGGCTTTGAGGACCCGGTGCTCAGGTACGCGCGCTGGATAAATTGCGATGACGAGCTCCCGCCGGCGCAGGATTTCCTGAATGTCGAGGTTTCAGATGACGGCGGCGCGACCTGGGTACTGGTGGAACACGCTTCCGGCAGGGGAATGTGGGTCGATCGTCAGTGGCGGGTAAGCGACTTTGTCAGCCTGACTTCGCAGTTCCGAGTGCGCTTCAGCATCGCGGATAACCCGAACAATTCGATGACCGAGGCCGGTGTGGATGCGGTCCGAATTTATGACGTGACTTGTACGACGGGCCGGCCCGGCGATCTCAACTGCGACGGCGCCGTGAATGCGTTCGACATTGACCCGTTCGTGTTGGCACTGACGGATGCGGCCGCGTACGACGCCGCGTATCCAACGTGCGACATTGAACTGGCCGACGTGAACGATGATGGACAGATAAACGCTTTCGACATTGACCCGTTTGTCCTCTTGCTGACGGGAACTTCCTGATTTGTGGCATAGGCGTTTTGCCCGTGAAAGTCACGGCGCGACGCCGGCCCTACACCAGAGACTGGAGGAAGAAGCCATGCCGTGGCACAAGTGGTGGTTACCGGTATTGACTTTGGCTCTGGTATGCGCGCCCTTGGCCGCGCAAGAGACGACGCCGGTACGTTACGATAACTACAAACTCGTACGTGTGGCCATCAAACACACCGGCCAGATAGATCAGGTGCATGCTTTGGGCGCCCAACTCATGAGCGAAGGCGAAGGCCTGGGGCCCGTGGATTACCTGATCCCGCCGGAGAGCATGCCGGCCCTGCAGAAGCTGCAAGTTCCTTATCGGGTGTTGAATGACAACATCCAGGCGGCCATCGACGCCGAGCGCGCGAGCATGGCGCGGTCCGGCGACGTCAGTCCGCTCGATCCGGACTGGTTCGCCGACTACAAGACCCTGGAGCAAGTCAATGCCAAATTAAACCAGATGGCGGCCGACCGCCCGGATCTGGCCACTGTCTTTGAAGTCGGGCGGTCTTTCGAAGACCGGCCCATCTACGGCATTCGCATTTCCGGGCCGGGCGCCGGCAAGCCGGCCATAATGTTTAACGGTTGCCACCATGCCCGCGAATGGATTTCGGTCATGGTGCCCATGTGGATCGCCGACAAGCTCGTGTACGAATACGACAGCGATGCGCGAATCCAGGCTGTGGTGGATCAGATCGAGTTCTTCATTATCCCGGTCGTCAATGTTGATGGGTTTGTTTACTCGCAGGTAGAGCGACTGTGGCGCAAGAATCGTCGTCCAGCGCCGCCCGGCTATAGCTGTATGGGCGTTGACCTGAACCGCAACTACGCTACCGGGTGGAGCGTGCCGGGCGGCTCGAGCGCCAGCCCTTGCAGCGAAGAGTATCACGGGACGGCCCCCTTTTCCGAGCCTGAGACGGTGGCCATGCGCGACTTTACGCTGGCCCATCCGCAGATCGTCGCCACACAGAGCTATCACAACTTCTCGCAGCTCATCATGTCGCCGTATGGGCACACAACAGCGTTGCCGCCGGAGCATGAATTCTTCATGGAACTAAATAAGGGCCAACACGAAGCGATTTTGGCCGTCCACGGCGTCACGTACGAATATGGGCCGACTTGTACCACGATCTACCGGGTTTCCGGTGGCGATGTTGACTGGTATTACGTCGAGCGGGGCATCTTCTCCTTCTGTATTGAGCTGCGCGACACCGGGACTTATCAATTCCTGCTGCCTGCCGATCAGATCATCCCGACCTGCGAAGAAAATATGGCGGCCGCACTGTACCTGGCAGAGTGGTTCACCACGCCGGTGAAGTTCGCCTTCCCCGACGGCTTACCGACGCGCCTCACGCCCGATACGCCGGAAAACGTGACGGTCAAGGTCATCGCCGTGGGCGACACGCTCGATGTGGCCTCGCCGCGGCTGTACAGCCGGATCGGCTCCGGCGGTGCCTTTACCGAGAGCACGCTGATTCCGCTGGGCGGCAACCTATACCAGGCCACGCTGCCGCCCACGCCGTGCGGCCGAACACTCGAATACTACTTCTCGGCCGCGACCACTGCCGGTGTAGTGGGCGTTTCCCCTCAGGACGCCCCGAACACGACTTACGACACGTTCGCGGTGCCAATTGTCATCGTGTTGAATGAGCCGCTAAGCACGAACCCGGGCTGGACCACGCAAGGGCAGTGGGCCTGGGGTGTTCCGGCCGGCCTGGCCGGTGACCCGCAGGCTGGCTACACGGACGGCACAGTGTACGGCTACAACCTGAATGGCGCATATACGAACAACATGCCCGAATATCACCTGACCACTGGGCCGATCGACTGCACAGGCCTGACGGACACGCGTTTGTCATTCTGGCGCTGGCTGGGCGTGGAGAAATCGGCTTGGGATCATGCCTACGTCCGGATCAGCAACGACGGCTCGACCTGGACCAACGTCTGGGAGAACCCGAGTACGACGCTCATCGACACGGCCTGGGAGTACCAGGAGTTGGATATTTCCGGCGTGGCGGACAATCAGGCTACCGTCTACCTGCGCTGGACGATGGGCACGACTGATTCGGCGGACGTCTTCTGTGGTTGGAACATCGACGACGTACTGGTCCGCGGACTCGACCCTGACGGCTGCCCGCCGGTACTTGGCGATCTCAATTGCGATGGTGCGCTCAACGTGTTTGACATCGATCCCTTCGTTTTGGCATTGGTGGATGCGGCAGGCTACGCGGCGGCCTTTCCAACGTGCGACCGCATGTTGGCGGATGCCAACGGCGACGGCCAGGTGGATGTGTTCGATATTGACCCGTTCGTGATGCTGCTAATATCAGGAGATTGATGAGCGATAATTTGCCTTCGACAACGCGGCGCTCGGACGGGAACGACAGCGGCGCGCCGGCCGACGCGCTGCCCTCGCTTGCGCTTCGGGCTCGGAACAATTCTGCGGGTCCCAGCTCCGCTTTACATTTGCTGGGAGTGAGCTTGGACGAACTGCGCCCTTGGTTTGTCGAGCAAGGGCAGCCGCGCTACCGGGCGGACCAGGTTGCGGACTGGATTTTTGCCAAGGACGCCGACTCGTTCGAGCAGATGACCAATCTCGGCAAGCCGCTGCGGGCCTGGCTGGCGGAGCGTTGCGAGTTGTATCGCTCCACACTGACGCGTGAGGCGGCCTCCGAAGACGGGACGCGCAAGCTGCTGTTGACCTTTGCCGACGGGGCCGCGGTCGAAACGGTTTGGATTCCTGAGGAGGCCCGGCAAACCGCGTGTTTGTCGTCTCAAGTTGGCTGTCCGGTCGGCTGCGCGTTTTGCGCCAGCGGCCTGGAGGGGGTGCAGCGCAACCTCACCGCCGGCGAGATCGTCGAGCAAGCCCTGCGCGTGCGGCGATTAATCCGGAACGCGGCCGGCGACCCCGCGGCGCGCCTGACGAACATCGTCATGATGGGCATGGGCGAACCGCTCGCGAATTATCAGGAAGTGGTGAAGGCCATTCGCATCATGAACGCCGCCTGGGGGCTGGGCATCGGAGCGCGCAAGATCACCGTCAGCACGGTCGGCCTGCCGCAGCAGATCCGCAAGTTGGCCGGGGAAGAGCTGCAACTCAATCTGGCCCTGTCGCTGCACGCGCCCGACGACGATTTGCGGCGCAGGCTGGTGCCCTGGGGCAAGGTCCCCATCGCCGAGTTGCTGGATGCCTGCGAGTACTACTTCAGGCACACCGGCCGCGAAGTCACGCTGGAGTACGTGCTGCTCGAAGGCGTCAACAACCTGCCTGAACACGCCCGCCGGCTCGCTCCTTTGGCGCGCCACCTGCGCGCGAACGTGAACTTGTTGCGCTACAACCCCGTACCCGGTTTGCCGTTCGAGCGGCCGACGGCCGAGTCGGCCTTCGCGTTCCAGCAGCAGTTGCGCGACTTGGGCGTCAACGTTCACCTGCGCAGCTCGCGCGGGCAGGACATAGCCGCGGCCTGCGGGCAATTGCGGCGGGCGGCGGCCACCACGGCGACTTGAGCAGCGTACGCGAATCCGTGTGCGGGCGGGCGCTCGCCCTGCGGGGCGTTAGTTTGCAAAAGCAGCGGGCCCGTGCACACCGGCACGGGCCCGCTTACTTGCCCGGAGGCACTTCTGGCGAATCAGCCGCCTGTGAGTAGTCCGACGAAAGGATCTATGTCGAACGAGTTCACAGATCCGTCTGCGTTTGCGTCGGCGTTCATGATGCTGCAACCCGGAAAGGCCGCTTGATACCCAGACGGGTTGGTAATGGCCAGCACGAACGGATCAATGTCAAAGGAGTTCACGACGCCGTCGCAGTTCAAATCCCCAATCATTGCTCCGGCCTCGCACTCGTCCGGGACGCCGTTGCCGTCAGCGTCCAGGCTTTCGCCGCCCGCGATATCGCACTCGTCCGGCACGCCGTTCCCGTTGCAGTCCTGACTGGACCCCGACGCGATATCACACTCATCGGGAACATCGTTGCTGTTGCAATCGCCGCCAGACACGCCCGCCGGCCCTACCAGCGTGAACTGGAAATCGCCCGTCGCGCCGTTCTTGCCGGATATCCGAATCCAGTACGTTTGGCCGGTTTGCACAAAAAGGCTGAGCGCGGACTGCGTCCCGTAGTAATCGTCATTGCACACCACCTGGTTACTTGCAGTGCCAGGACAGCCGCTGTGGACCGACAGCACTGTGTCAAACGCCGAGCCCGCCAAGCTGAAAGAGGCAAAGCCGTTGCCGGTTGGTGTATAGGAATACCAGACGTCCGGACTGGCGGCTGACAAGCCGCAAGTGGCGGAACCGTCGTTGGTCGCGCCTACGGTCGTGCCGTGGATGGTCACGCCCGGGCCCACGACCTTGGCTTCCGCACAGGCATCCTCAGCCGGAGTATCGGGCGACGGCAGCAAATCACATTGATCCGGAATCCCGTTCGCGTTGCAGTCTTCAGCGCGGCCGTCGGACACTTCACACTCATCCGGTATGCGGTTGCGGTTGCAGTCCGTAGCGAAGCCGGAATCGACGTCGCACTCGTCGGGAACGCCGTTATTGTTGCAGTCATCGCTGCGGCCGGAGCTGATGTCGCACTCGTCCGGCAGGCCGTTGTTGTTGCAGTCCAGCGAGCCGCCGCAGCCGGCTATGTCACAGAACGCGCCGGGTGACCCGCAACTAACGTCGCAGAAATCGGGAATGCCGTTGCCGTTGCAGTCGGCGCCGTTGTTCAGAGCCTGGAAGATATTCAAACGCCCCCAGCCGTAATTCTGGTTGGGATACGGGTGCCCTTGGCTCGGTTGATCGCTACCGGCGAGCAACATTTGGTAGAGGATGGTCGTATCGACGTTGGGGTTCGCCTGGCTCAAAATCGCGGCCGCGCCGGCAACGTGCGGCGTGGCCATGGAGGTGCCGTCCAGCGTACGGTACTGGCCGTTCGGCCAGCAGGAGTAAATGCCGACGCCGGGAGCGGACAAGTCTGGCTTGGTGAAATTCCAGTCCGGCCGGAACCAATAGGTCTCGATGCTCCAGGGCGCCGAAGCGGGCGCTGGTCCGCGGCTGGAGAAACCGGCGACGTTGTCGGAGGAGTTGGTGGCGCCCACGCCCAGCACCAGCGGGTAATCCGCGGGCGTCCCGACGGTCGCACCGCCCGGGCCATCGTTTCCATTGGCGAAAACCGGCAATATTCCAATGGATTTATACGTCTGGCACACGTTCCAGGCCCACTGATCCGTCCGGGAGGGTGAGCCCCAGGATGCGGACATGACCTTGATGTCAACCGTCGCGTGCAGGCTGGCGACCCATTGCAGGCCGTTGAGCGTTTGAGAGGAAGACCCTTTGCCGGCGGCGTTAAGCACTTTGACGGCGACGAAGGTGGCGCCCGGGGCGACGCCAATACCGTCCAGGCCGAGCGTGGTTCCCATGGCGTGCGTACCATGCCCGTGGTCGTCGTAGGGGCTGGACTGCCCGTTGATTGAATCGTGCCAGTATCCCGTGAAGCGTCCGGCGAGAGCCGGGTGCGCCGTGTCAACGCCCGTATCGGTCTGGGCTATAACGACGCCCTGCCCGTCGTAGCCGGCTGTCCAGCAATCAGGAGCCGAGACTTTGTCGATGTTCCAGCGTGGTGTGTCGGTGGCGCCGGCGGTCGTTTCGGTGCCGGCATCAACCAGGAACACGGGGGCGTCGTCGGCTATTGCGGCGACTTCCGGGCGCTTACTAAGCCAGCGAATTACATCAGGGGTGGCCAGCAGGTGGAAGCCATTTACGACCCAAAACTGTTCCTTCACCTCCGCGGCGTTGCCCCATTGAGCCAGGGCGGCCACCACGGGGGCCTGACTGTTTTGGGCCACTGAACGGAACGTGGCGATTTTGTCCTGTCGCGAGTCGTTCCGCACTGCCGCGTAAGGATATTTCTCGCTCATGAACACGAGGCACGAAACCAGGTTCGCTGGCGCGCTCTCTTCGAGCTGCTTTACCAGTTCAGGCGTGAATTTGGAGGCGTCGGCCGGCGTGTCGGGTGGAGCTGGAGAGGGCAGCGCATGCGTGGAGTCAAGCCGATCCGCGGCAGCCGATTTTGGCACAATCGCCTGCCCCGGGTCTATGCTTGCAGTGGAACCAACAACAACGGCCAAGCCCAGGCCGGCGACGACGAAGCCTGCTATTAGTCGAGATAGATGAGACACCAATCGCTCTCCTTTTATAGGACGTTCGCCGCCCACCATCGCAAACGCCGCACACACCCACGGCAAACAAACGCTACCGAAGTCATGACCGCGCAGCGCGGCGATGAACACCGGACTAAATATAGCACTGTACTAGTGCCAATACAAGCTCATGTGCATTTTTTGAGGTTTTGTGAGTCTCTTCTTGCCACTTTCCCAGACTAGAAAGGAACGGATCGCGCCTGCCGCGAATGCCGATTTTGCGACTGCGCCGAATTCCCCAACACCGCTTCCAGCCTGTTCCCGACACACAGTGGCCACAATGTAGCCAAAATGACTCGCGCCAAAACGATTGCCGGCATCCACATCCAAGGCAACGCGGCAAGATCTCTACATCCTTCATTCGGCCACAGTAAGTGCAGGCAAAGCTCTCCCCCCTCGCGGCATCTTTCTTTGTCGCCGGTGCGGCCGGCGGAAGAAGCGGCGGGCGCCCGCGGGGCATTGCCGCCTTTCCTCCCCCGCTATAAAAAGCAGCACCGGAAAGGATGACCCATGCCCGGAATCGTCCGTCTCAGCATTTCGCTCGAAAAACCTTTACTTGACCAACTCGAGCGACTGGTGAAAGCCAGCCGGTACACGAATCGCTCGGAATACCTCCGCGACCTGATCCGTCAGCGGCTGGTGGAGCAGGAATGGTCGGATCAGCGCCAGGAAGTAATCGGGACCATCACGATGGTTTACGATCATCGGTCTCGTCTTCTCTCGGATAAGCTGGTGGAGATTCAGCACGAGCATCACCGGCATGTCCTGGCCGCCACGCACGTCCATCTCTCGCGCCGCCTGTGTGCGGAAATGATCATGGTTCGGGGTAGCGCCTCCAGCCTGCACGCTTTGGTTGATAAGTTGCGGCAGCAGCGCGGCGTGCTGCACGCCGAATTGGGGATGAGCACGACCGGCAAGCACCTCTAATCCCGGTCTAATCGCGGAGAATGCCGGCCAGCAAGCCCGCCCGCCTGTTGGCGACAAAGTATCTCCGAATTTAGCACGAATTAAGATCGGCGTCATAGGTGCCGTACATCGTGGCCTGTGACGAGTCATTATTTGACGAGGCCGCGATGAGCTGCGTTGACGAGATTATTGGCGTGCACCCCGCGCTGCCCAGGATCGATTCAGACGTTTTGCGTGGGTGCATCCAGGCCTGCGCCGCGTGTGGGCAGGCCTGCGCAGCCTGTGCTGATGCGTGCCTGTCCGAGCCGCAGTTTGCCAAGCTGGTCCGCTGCGTCAGGCTGAACCTGGATTGTGCCGACCTGTGTACCGCGGCGACACATATTCTGCTGCGGCAGACGCAGCCCGACGCCCGCGTGCTGACCAGCGTCTTGCAGGCCGTGGTCGTCGCCGCGCGGGTCTGTGGAATGGAGTGCGATCGTCACGCCGGCCGGCACGAACATTGTCGCATGTGCGCCATGGCCTGCCAGCATTGCGAACGGGCGTGCTGCGAACTGCTGCGGGCCGGCCCGTGAAACCAGGGCCGGCGCTAGCCGGCGTCAGATCGGCCGGAGAGACGAGGCGCGCGGACGCCGCGGGGCGTTAGGGATAGTTCTCGGGTGGCAGGAGTGAGCGCTTTAATTCCAGCTTACTCATGAAATCCCACCACTCATCCACCCATTCCTGGTTGATCTTCCCGAAGCACTCCTCGATTTCGCGCTCGCGTTGCGAATAACTGATTTCCTCGCCTGGTTCGCGGGCCGCGATTATGCGGTAATACTGGGCCAATCCGGCGGGCTTTTTCTCACGCATGTAATAAACCAGCGCCCAGCCCATGGGGTAGAAGTACCCGCCGCCTGAATACCACACCTGATTGTCAACCATAAAGAGCTTGAGGAAGTCGGGACCCGGTTTTGGATAATATCTGCGGAACTGGTTCAAACGCTCATGGTTGAACGCTCCAAAGCTGCCGCCTTCCGCACTGGGTGGGATTTCAAATTGCATGGTGGTGCCCTCCACCAGCCAGGTCGGTTTGGCGGGTAAGCTTATGTAGTCCATGAAAGCAAATCGCGGAAACAGCCCGATGGCGTAGTGGATGTGATGCCCCAGTTCGTGCTGCGTGACCTCCAGCGTCTGGTATTCGGCCCAGAGTTTGGCCAGATTCTCCTCGCGCGTCCTCACCGCGCCCCCGACTCTCCGGGCGTGCTCGAGCCGCGCTTTAACCGCGCGCTCGGACATCATGTTGTAGAAGTGCGAGCGGTTCGTCACGGGCGTGAAGAAACCCAAAGCGCTCATGGGCCCACCCTCGACGTTCGTACATAGAGCGTCAAATTCCTCGCGCGAATCCACGTAGTAGAGTTCCAGCTTGTACTCCGGCAAGCGCACCGGCAAGTTGATTATCCGCATGAACCTGATGTTCCAGCGCCAGATCGTTTCCAGCCGCCGCGCAATGTCTTTCGCATTCTGTTCGGGGCCGGTGTATACCACCACGACGTGTTTGGTGGTGACGATGCCCGTGGCCCCGATGATGGCCTTCATTTCTTCCACCGACTCTTCGTTCAGCGGCAGCTCGCCTTCTTCCAGTTCCAAATCGCTGGCCGGCAGCACAATGTTGAAGCCTTCCAGAAGTTTCTCAATTTCAGCGTCCGGGATGCCGCTGGCCCCTTCGGGGTGCTCGCTTTTTTCTGCCGCGGCTGGTGATTCGCCTTCCTCGACCGGCAGAACAGCCTTGACCTGGTTCTTGGGGATTGTGACTGTGGCGCTGCGCGTGACTTTGACGATGTACTCGGAGGGCGTTTCCTCAACCTCACCGGTGATCCACGTCCCATCCGTGCGCTGGATACGTTTCTTCCCCAAACTTTCTGCCTGGGCAGTGCCGGAGACGCAGACAAGTAGCAGCATCGCGACTAATAAGCAGATTCCGCGGCCTCGTGGCTGCGTCATGGCAATACCCTTCCCGTGCTTGGCACGTAAATCGAACTTGATACGGCATCATACACCGCCGCCGTTTGCGTGAGCAAGCAATCTTTGGCAGACCCAAAGCACCACGCGGCGGGGCTCGCCGCGACCAGTACGCCAATGCCGCGCTGTCTGCTTTAGCTTGGCACCTCGGTGACTTGCCCGTACACTCTGCCACAAAGTGCAAACGCTGTTGAGCGCCGCCGCCCGGCGACATCTTATGCGGGCCCGATAATGACAGAACAACAAGACTTCGGCGAGTTCGAACTGCTCCGCAAGCTGATGGAAACCCCCGGCGTTTCCGGCCGCGAAGAGCGCGTCCGCGACCTCATACTGGCCGAAACTGCCGGCCTGTGGGACGAAACCCGGGTAGACAACATGGGCAACCTCATCTGCGTTAAGCGGGCGGTGACGAGTGCCAAGCGTCGCCGCGGCGCGGCCGCCGCGGGAACGGAGGCCCGGGCGGAGCCGCTGCGCGTCATGCTGGCCTGTCATATGGACGAAATCGGCTTCTACGTCCGCTTCATTGATGAGAACGGGTTTTTGCGTGTGCAGAACGTGGGCGGCTTCGACGCCCGAAATCTCTTCGCCCGCCGCGTGCTGGTACAGGGCAAGCGCGATCTGGTCGGCGTTCTGAACCCGGCGGGCAAGCCGGTGCACCTGGCGAGCGAGGACGAGAAGAAAAAAATTCCGGAGATGCGCGAGTTCTTCGTCGATCTCTTTCTCACTAAACGGCAGGTAAAGAAGCTGGTCGACGTGGGGGATCCGGTCACGCTGATTCAGCGCACGGAAATGGTGGGCGATTCGATTACCGGCAAGGCGCTGGACAACCGCATCGCAGTTTGGGCCGCGATAAGCGCCCTGCGCCGGGCGGCGTCGAAGCTGCGCTATGACGTGTATTTCGTCGCCTGCGTGCAGGAGGAGGTCGGGCTGCGCGGCGCTGCGCCCGCGGCGTTTGGCATCGATCCCCACGCCGGCATTGCCATCGACAGCACCCTCTGCTGTGACACGCCCGGCACGAGCAAGGACGACGCCGTGACCGAGTTCGGCCAGGGCGTCGGCATCAAGATCATGGACGGCGCCAGCATCAGCCATCGCGGACTTTTCGACGAGTTCGTGGCCGTGGCGCAGCGAAACCGGATCCCGTTTCAACGCGAGGTCCTGCCGCGCGGCGGCACGGATGCCGGCGCCGTGCAGCGGGCCCGGGCCGGCACAAAGGTCATCACACTGTCCATACCCACGCGCTACGTTCACACGGTCACCGAGGCCGTACACAAAAAAGACGCGCGGGCCGCGGTGGACCTGCTCACCGCGTGGCTGAGCACTGAGCCGGCAAAGTCGATGACTAATGCAAAGCACTAAATGCAAAATGAGCAGAGCAGGGGGGTCAAACGCCGATGGCCGGCACCGGCCGCTCGGCCGTGTTGCCCAGTGTCGCAGGCGCTATGAATAAATCGGACCCCGTCCCCGCCTTGGTCGTCGCGTCCGTATTGATCGGGCTGGCGTGCCCCGCGGGTCTGCTGATTGCGAGTGAAACCATGCCAACCTGCCAAACGGTCGCCGATGCCGTTTACATTAACGCCAACATCTACACGATGAACGCCGACCGCCCGCGAGCCGAGGCACTGGCAGTTGCGGGCCAGCGACTCGTCGCGGTCGGCTCGAATGCCGAGATCCTCAAAACTGTCGGCCCCGCGACGCGCGTCCACAATCTGGGCGGACAAATGGTTCTGCCGGGCCTGATCGATTCGCATTGCCACTTCGCCGCATTGGGCAGCTATAGCCTCGGGCATGTGGATCTCAGCGGCGCGCGGTCGTTCGACGAGGTAATCGAAATCGTCGCCGCGCGAGCCGCGAAAGCCGAAAAGGGCACCTGGATTCTCGGCGGCCGCTGGGATCACGAGAACTGGCGCGACCGGCGCCTCCCGGCGCACGCGGCGCTGAGTGCGGCCACGCCGGACAATCCGGTCTGGTTGCGGCGCGTGGATGTGCACGCCGGCATTGCCAATGCGGCCGCACTGAAGCTCGCCGGCATTACGTCCGCAACGCCCGAGCCGCCCGGCGGCGACATTGTTCTGGACGAGCAGGGCGAGCCCACCGGGCTGCTCGTGGACAAGGCCACCGAACTGATTGAGAACCTCATTCCGGCGGCGACCGATTCGGCCGCGATGATCCTGAAAGCGCAGGAGCTGTGCTTGGCAGTGGGGCTGACGGGCGTGCATGACGCAGGCATCCAGCCGCCTGAGGTCGACATCTACCGCAAGCTCGCGGAACAGGGAGCCCTGAAAATCCGGGTCTACGCCATGATCGCAGGCGCGGCGGCGCCCCAGTACTTCCGCGAGCACGGCCTGTATACAAGCGAGCGGCTAACCGTCCGCAGCGCAAAGTTCTACGCCGACGGCGCCTTGGGGTCGCGCGGGGCATGGCTGCTGGCGCCGTATTCAGACCGGCCGACAGACGAAGAAGGCCGGCCTTATGTCGGCTTGAATGTCGTCTCGCCGGAAGAGCTGCGACGCGCGGCCGAGGACGCCCTGCGCCAGGGATACCAAGTCTGTACGCACGCGATTGGCGACCGGGCGAACCGGGAAGTGCTGAACGCATACGAGGTAATAAGGCAATCAGGTAACAGCAGCAGCCAGGGTGCTTCCCGCGACCATCGCTTTCGCATTGAGCATGCGCAGATACTGGCGCCGCAGGACCTGCCGCGCTTTGCCGAACTAGGCGTCATTGCGGCTATGCAGCCGACGCACTGCACGAGCGATATGCGCTGGATCGACGAGCGGATCGGTTCGCAGCGCTCAGCCGGGGCGTATGCCTGGGCCAGCCTTTTGCGCTCCGGCGTACACTTGGCGGGGGGCAGCGATTTCCCGGTGGAGTCGCACAATCCGTTCCTCGGCCTATACGCCGCCTGCACGCGCCAAAATGCCGCGGGCGAGCCGGCCGGCGGCTGGCACGCGTCCGAGCGACTGACGCGTGAGGAAGCCTTGCGGGCCTTCACGCTCGATGCGGCGTACGCGGCGTTTGAAGAGCGGCAGAAAGGATCGCTGGAGCCGGGCAAACTGGCCGACTTCATTGTCATCAACCGCGACGTCATGACCTGTGAGCCGCGCGAAATCGTGGAAACGCGGGTGCTGCAAACGGTCATTGGAGGGGAGGCGGTGTACAGTGATGCAGATTTTGCGGCCGAGGGGCCTGCGAACCACAGATAACAACCTCTCACCGCGCAGGCGGCGCGAACGCCGCTTGCAGCGCCAGCATGCTGTAGGCCGTGGTCAGGGCCGGGCTGCCTTCCATCCAGCGGTCGGCTTCGTTGATCCAGCTTCCGTCCGGGCGCTGAAGCTCGGCCAGCTTGAGCACCAACTCTTCGCGCCAGTTGTGCTGCCGGCCGGAGCGGTCGGTGATCACCGGCTCGCCGAACGTGGCCAAAGCGCGGGCGAAAGTGTGGTAGTAGTAGTAAAGCCCCTCGGCCGATTGCGCCTGCGGCATATTGGGGTTGTAGTCCAGCGTCCAGTAGTTGCGGATCCAATCGAGCGCCGCGCGCACGCGCGGATCATCGCGCGTCAAGCCTGCGTAAAGCATGCTCTTGAAGCCCGCGTAAGTCATTGAGCCATAGCAGCGCAGTTCCTGGCGGCCATTGATTTCCACGGTTCCGGCTTTGGACTCGCCGTTATGGGCCGCGGTGTAGATGAACCCGCCCTGGGTCGAGCCTTTGGCGAAGGGTTGATCGTTGGTTTCGCCGAGCATCTGGCAGCGCTGGACGAAGATCAGGGCTTTTTTGTACGTCGGGTCGTCGGGCGGCAGGCCACTGTCACGAAGCGCGTCGAGCATCATCTGAGTGTTGGAGAGGTCGGGGCGCTTCGAGCGGCCATACCCGGACCCGCCGTACCAGGGATCATCGATGGATTTGCCTTCCGCTTCGTCCCATTGGTTTTCGATGAGGAATTTCTGGAGCGCAGCGATCTCCGAGCGGAGCCGGGGCGTGTCACCGCGGGAGGGGCCAGTTGCCGTCGGTGGCGCTTCGGGGGCGGCTTTTGGAGCCGTCGCGGTGGCTTCGGGTGCGGAGTCGGCCGGGAGTGCGGCAAACATTGAAAGCGCGACGCTGGATTCGTAGTTCTTGAGCAGGCCCTCGGCGCCGTAGACACCGCCGTCCTCGCGGATAAATCTGCGGACGAAGTCAACTCCGCGGCGTACTGAATCGTGGTTCGGGCCAACAGTCGGTTCCTGGATCAGAGCCTTCAGAGCCAGGCACGTGATGCCCGGACCGCCCTGCGAAGTCCAACCGCCGTCCTGCTCCTGGGCCGCCAGCAGGAATTGTGCGCCGCGGCGGCTAAGCTCGGCCGCGCGCTGGCGGAGGGCTTCATCATCCGGTTCACCCACGCGGCCGGCCGGCTGCGCCAGGACCATCGAGCTAAACAACAACGTGAAGGCAAGAACGGCGAAACGGCTCATAGCTAATCTCCGTAGTTATGCCACGGGCGGATTATAAGCCGTTGACCGTTTAATGAGGCGGCTTCGCGTGAACGCGAGCTGCATACCGACTCCGAATGTCGGCCTTGCCCCGCGCAGGGGCATGCCCGCGCTTAGAGCTTGGGCATGGCACCCACGCTCAACTCGCGGGGGAACCATTGCTTATGCTTAACGCCGCGTCGAGCAACTTGCGCTGCTCGATCTTGTGCAGAGTATGTGACCCGGTGGCGGGGCTGGGCGAGGCCGGGCGGTAGATGCCGCGGAAGTCGAACCGCTCAAATGCCCGCGAAAGTGGCGAGCAACGAAGATACCGCCAGGCGCCCATGTTCTCCGGTTCTTCTTGCACCCAGAGCAGCGAAGTCCCGTCGGGATATTGTGCCAGCGCCTGCGTCACCGCCTCCTCAGACAGCGGATAGAGTTGCTCGAAGCGCACGATGGCGATGTCCCGCTCGGCCTGCCGGTTCTTGCGCTCCTGCCATAGCTCGTAGTAAATCTTGCCGCTGCACAGCAGCACCCGCCGCGGCGGACGGTCGCGCCGCACGTCGTCCGGCAGAATGCGGCGGAAGCGGCCGCCGGCCAGCTCATCCAGGCTCGAGACCGCCAATGCATGCCGCAGCAGGCTCTTCGGCGTCATGACGATCAACGGTTTGCGCCACGGCCGCAACACCTGCCGCCGCAACACGTGGAAGTACTGGGCGGGTGTCGTGGGCACAACGACCTGAATGTTGTCCTCAGCGCACATGGTCAGGAAACGTTCCGGCCGGGCGCTCGAATGTTCCGGCCCCTGCCCCTCGAACCCGTGTGGCAAAAGCAGCACGAGGCCGTTCATGCTGTGCCACTTCTGCTCAGCGCTGGCGATGAACTGGTCAACGATCACCTGGGCCGCATTGACGAAATCGCCAAACTGCGCCTCCCATAGCACCAGTCCATCGGGGTAAGCCAGACTGTACCCATGCTCGAAGCCCAGGACAGCCGCTTCCGACAGCGGGCTGTTCCAGATTTCGACCGGCGCCTGGCCGGGTTCCAGGTGCGCCAGCGGTGCGTATGGGGCGCCCGTCTCAAGATCATGCAGGACGGCGTGCCGCTGCGTGAAGGTACCGCGCTCGCTGTCTTGCCCGCTCAGGCGAACCCGCACGCCCTCGGTCGCCAGCGTCGCGAACGCCAGGGCTTCGGCCGTGGCCCAGTCCAGTGGGTGCTCGCCGGCCGCCATGTTCTTGCGCAAAATGAGCAGGCGTTCGATCTTTTTGAGCGGGTGAAAATCCGGCGGGACCGTGGCAATCCTGTTAAGCAGTTCGACCAGCCTTTGCCGCGGAACGCCGGTATCCACCTCCGGCACGCTGCTGTCGGGCCCGCCGCGGTAATTACTCCAAAGCTCACCGAGGCTGGACGGGCGGCGCGGCTCAACGCCGGTCGTGCCGCTGCGCGCCCCGGCCAGTTCCTCTTCCAACCGCTTACGGCGGTCATCGGCGATCTTATCCGCTTCCGCTTGCGTGACCTCGCCGAGCTTCAGCAGGTGCTCGAGATAGCCGTCGCGGACCGGTTTACGCTCCTGGATCGTGCGATACATCACGGGCTGGGTGAACGCCGGCTCGTCGCCCTCGTTGTGCCCGTGCCGCCGATAGCAGTACATGTCGATGACGACGTCGCGCTTGAACTGCCGCCGGAAGTCCATGCTCAGCCGCACGACCGTCGCCACCGCCTCGGGGTCTTCGCCGTTGACGTGGAAGATCGGGCTTTGCAGCATCTTCGCGACATCGGAGGCATAGGGCGTGGACCGCGCCTGCTCGGGTTCGGTCGTGAAGCCGAGCTGATTGTTGACGATCACGTGCAGCGTTCCGCCGGTGCGGTAGGCCTCTAAACCGCTGAGGTTCAGCGTTTCCTGCACGATTCCCTCGCCGGCGAAGGCCGCATCGCCATGGATTTGAATGGCCATGCACCGCTCGCGCGCCGTGTCGGCCAGGCGGTCCTGCTTCGCCCGGCAGCGTCCGGCCACGACCGGATTGACGAACTCCAGGTGGCTGGGGTTAAAGGCCAGCGCGAGGTGGACGGTCCGGCCATCGCTGGACCAATCGCCGTGATAGCCGAGGTGGTACTTCACGTCGCCGGCCGGCTGCCGCCGCGACTCGTTGTCTTCAAATTCACGGAAGATGAGTCGCGGGCTCTTTCCGATGATGTTCGCCAGCACGTTCAGCCGGCCCCGATGGGCCATGCCGATGACGATCTCCTCGACGCCCTGGCCGGCGGCGTGGGCGATGGCCAGGTCGAGCAGGGGAATGAGGCTCTCGGCGCCTTCGAGCGAAAAGCGCTTGGCCCCGATGAACTTTTTATGGATGAATTCCTCGAACATCACGGCGTCGGTAAGGCGTGTGAGTATTCGAAGCTGCTCGTCGCGCGAAAGCCGTAACCGGTTCCGGGTGCCCTCCATCCGCTGCTGCAACCATTCACGCACGTCCGCATCGTCAATATGCATGAACTGCACGCCGATCGAGCGGCAGTAAGTGTCGCGGAGCAAAGAGATTACGTCGCGCAACGTACGCACCGGCGGGCCGGCAATCGTGCGGCTGGAAACCGGACGATCAAGGTCCGCCTCAGTGAATTCGTAGAAAGACGGTTCTAGCCGCTCATGTCCCGGCCGCGGCTGGCCGAGCGGGTCGAGTTGCGCGAGCAAGTGCCCGCGAACGCGATAGGCGCGGACCAACTGGTCCACTCGGTCCTGGAGCTGCTCAGCCGAGGGCGCTACTCGCCCATTCGCCGTGCGGCCATCGGGAGCCGGCGGGTTGAAGATAGTCGAAGGTCGAAAGGACGGCCCGAGTCGCGGTGGAGAAACGGTGCCATTCGCCCCGAGCCGCCGGAAATACTCGGCCCACTGCGGCGGGACGCTGCCCGGATCGCGCGCGAAGTCGGCATACAGCCTTTCGACGAAGGCGACGTTGACGGCGTCCGGCAAGTCGTCCGGCGGGGTACTAGATCTCGGGTGCAACGATGCGGTCATGGTTCACAGCGCCAGTGACGAACTAGATTACCACATGATAATTCTAACAGTCGCCCTTCGCTCTGCTCGCCAGCCGGTGCACCTTCAGAGCCCCAGCCCGCGGCCCACAGCCCCGAGTTGTCCCCGTATCGCTGGGTCTCCCGGTATCGACGCCGGCCGTCGGGAGAGCGCAGCGGCGATCGCGAGCGTCCACTAAAATCTCCAGCCCAGAGAAACCTCCGGAGAGCGAATATGTACCGACTGGTGCTGCTGCGGCATGGCGAGAGCGAATGGAACAAGGAAAACCGCTTTACCGGCTGGACCGACGTGGGCCTGTCGGAAAAGGGCGTGGCGGAAGCTCATGAAGCCGCACAGCTCTTGATGCAGGGCGGGTACACCTTCGACGTCGCCTACACATCCGTTCTAAAGCGCGCCATCAAAACGCTCTGGATCGTCCTGGAAGACATGGACCTGATGTGGATTCCGGTGCATCGCAGTTGGCGGCTCAACGAACGTCACTACGGCGCGCTCCAGGGCCTCAACAAGGCCGAGACCGCGGCCAAACACGGCGCCGATCAGGTCAAAATCTGGCGCCGCAGCTACGACATCCCGCCGCCGCCGCTGTCCCCGGACGACCCGCGCAATCCGGCCAAAGACCCGCGCTACGCGCAATTGCGGCCCGAGGAAATCCCACTCACCGAAGCCCTCAAGAACACGGTCGAGCGCGTCCTACCCTATTGGCACGCAACCCTGGCCCCGGCCGTTCGCAACGGCCAGCGCCTGCTCATCGCGTCGCACGGCAACAGCCTGCGTGCGCTGGTGAAATACCTCGACAACGTCTCCGACGCCGACATCGTTGAGCTGAACATCCCGACCGGAATCCCGCTCGTCTACGAGCTGGACGCAGAACTCAAGCCGCTCCGGCACTTCTACCTCGGCGACCCGGCCAAGGTACAAGCCGCAATCGCCGGCGTGGCAGCGCAGGCCACGCACCGGCCGAAGTGAAAGATCGCATCGGCGTGAACGATCGCATTATCCTACCGCCCGGAGGGCGCACGAGCGTTGCCAGGGACGTAGTCCCTGGTAGGCGAGCCCCCCAAGCAGAGCCGGGGCGTGCCGCCCCGGAGCGCGCCAACAACCTTTCACACGCGCAGCGTGATCCGCGCCCCTCCGACCCGCTCCCCGCTACAGCCACTTTCCCACCTTCCCACCTTCCCACGTTCCCACCGGAGCCCGAGCAGAGCCGGGGCGTGCCGCCCCGGAGCGCGCCAACAACCTTTCACACGCGCAG
>ERZ795052.1938-NODE-1938-length-26735-cov-5.379310_pt1 | contig 26735 bp, 25 predicted proteins | sample MGYA00375136_ERZ795052 | MGnify/ENA primary metagenome ERZ795052 (study PRJEB30181, sample SAMN05720156) | activated sludge metagenome | isolation source: Anaerobic digester | place: Japan | collected 2015-05-26 ... | reverse complement strand
AGTGACCTCTTGTATGTGAAACAAGCGCTCTAAACCTGCTGAGCTAACATCCCTCAGCCACAAATATAACACGAAATTTTCTTAAATATACCCATAAAAATTTTGATGATAATTACAGCAAAAATTGTTTTTATTGCTCCATTTTTTATTTTTAAGACGGATGAAAGAAGTATTAACCCAATAATTAATATTATGAATACCAAAAGATTATCACTCTTACCATTTCTGACATTAATTGTTTTTTTATCAGGTTGTAAAAAAGAAGCCATGACGGTAACAGACATTGATGGAAATACGTATAAAACTGTTTCCATAGGAGGGAAGGTCTGGATGGCTGAGTCGCTCCGTACAACCAAATTCAGGGATGGTTCTGCAATACCTCTTGTTGCGCCGGGGAACCAGTGGAGCCTTACAACAACAGCGGCTTATTCCGATGTAAACGGCTCCGCCGATAATGCCCCGGTATATGGCAGACTTTACAACTGGTATGCGGTTGCTGACTCAAGGAATCTTTGTCCGGCAGGATGGCATGTGCCCTCAAACCAGGAGTATTCTGATCTTTTCACGGCGCTCGGCGGTTCATCGGTTGCAGGAGGGAAGATGAAGGAAACGGGAACAGACCACTGGAATGCACCCAACGGCGGAGCTACAAACCAGTCGGGTTTTACAGGTCGCGGAGCAGGTTATATCAATTACCTTGGCGTATTTAAGGATTTCAGGTATATAACCGGGTTCTGGACTTCCACGGCGGCGTCAGCCTCTGCAGCATATCATGTAGGACTTCTTTTTGATCTGCCGGATGCAGACAATTACTCTGTCGAGAAAAGGACCGGCTTACAGGTTCGTTGTGTAAAGGACTGAGAAACATCCTTTTAAAGAAAATCTTGCCGGATGCCTGTCAGCCGCCGGGTTATCAGATTACCTGGAAGCTGCGCAGTCGCTGGTAATAACCGTCCCTGCGCTGTATAAGTTCTTCATGGGTTCCTGACTCAACTATCCTGCCGTCCTCCATAACGACAATAAAATCAGCGTTCTGAACGGTTGAAAGGCGGTGGGCAATTACAATTGAGGTGTGGTTTTCCATGAGCCTGATTATTGCGTCCTGCACAAGACGTTCCGACTCCGTGTCGAGCGATGAGGTTGCTTCGTCGAGTATGAGTACGGGGGGGTTGGCCATAACGGCGCGGGCAATGCTTATGCGCTGGCGCTGGCCTCCGCTGAGCTTGCAGCCACCCTCTCCCACTATGGTGTCGTAACCCTCTTCCGATTCCATAATGAATTCATGCGCGTGGGCAATGCGTGCCGCATTCTCAACTTCCTCCATCGAAAAGTCATCCAGTCCGAAGGCAATGTTCTCAGCAAAAGATGTATTGAAAAGAATGGGATTCTGGCTTACAATGCCCATAAGGCTTCGCAGATCCCTTATTCTTACATCCTTTATGTTTATACCGTCAATCATAACCTCCCCGCTGTTAACATCCATAAATCTTGGAATAAGATCAACAAGGGTTGACTTTCCGCTTCCCGATTTCCCGACAATTGCCACTGTCTGACCCTTCTTTATCTTCAGGTTAATATCCTTAAGAACAGGGTCTGTGTTGTATGAGAACCATACGTTGCGGAATTCAATGCTCTCCCTGAACGATTCAAGAGGTACGGCATTTTCCTTCTCTTTAATCTTCTCATCGGCGTTGAGCATCTGGTCAAGCCTTTCTATTGAGGCAAGTCCCTTCTGAATCATGAAATACCCGGTTGTAATGTTTTTGGCCGGGGGTATTATCTGAGAAAAGACTACAACAAACGTAATGAGTCTTTCTGGAGTCATGTTGCCTGAACCGCCCAGGGCCAGGCGGGCTCCGAAATACATCAGGATCATTACCACAATTGTTGCCAGGAACTCGCTCAGGGGCGATGCCAGGTACGCTTTGCGTGTAACTCTTTTGAAAATCTTCGAATACTTTTCATTTGTATCCCCGAACTGATGGTTCATCTTTGATTCAGCGTTGAAGCCTTTTATGATTCTCAGTCCGGTAAGTGTCTCCTCCACGTGCGAGAGCAGACGTCCAAGGCTTTGCTGACCTGCAAGGGAGGTTGCCTTTAGGGTTTTGCTGGCCTTGCCGATCAGCCAGCCGCTGACAGGCATCATAATCATGGCAAAAAGCGTGAGCTCGGGACTGGTGATGACAAGATATACAACAAAAATAATTATGTAGAGAGGATCCCTGAACATCATTGTAAGAGAGGACATCACTGAAAGCTCTATTTCCTGGACATCATTTGATATCCTTGTCATCACGTCTCCTTTTCGCGCATCGCTGAAATATGAAAGAGGCAGCCGGAGAACCTTGTCATAAAGTTTCCGCCTCAGATCCCTGACCGTCCCGGCCCTTATATAGGCCATATTATTGTTTGCCAGGAAGATAAAACCGTTCTTAAGAAGGCTGGCAATAATAACTATTATGCAGACTGCAAGGAGGGTCTTTGCCTCACCGTGCTCGGTTACAAAAGAATAAAAGAAATGTCTTGCCCATGAGGTTATCCAATCTATGCTGAAGGAGAAGCTTCCCGGGTCGGGTGCAGGTTTTACACCCTTAAAAAGAACATTCAGGAAAGGACCTACCAGTGTGTAGGTGAAAAGGGCAAAAAAAGCGCTGAGGATATTGAATACCACATTTCGGACGGCATGCCAACGGTAAGGGGAAATAAATCTTGCGAGTATTCTTATTGTATTCATCTCGTTCCCGTCTATTTGCCCGTATAATTAAAAGGAGTTACAGATTTCAGTTCTTGCTTTACCTGCGGGCTGACATCTAGATTATCAATGAATTCCTCAATAGCTTCACGTGCAACTTTATCCTCCTTTCTGGTGAGGTTCAGAAGTGCCTCATAGGGTTTCCCGTAACCTTCGCGACGCAGGATGGTCTGAATGGCCTCAGCCACCACCAGCCAGTTCTCTTCAAGATCCTGTCTCATCTTTGCTTCATTTAAAACAATTTTGTTCAGTCCTTTCAACACTGAACTGAACGCTATTATTGTGTGAGCAAAGGCAACTCCAGTGTTTCTTGTCACTGTCGAATCTGTAAGGTCGCGCTGAAGCCTCGAAACAGGAAGCTTCTCAGCCATAAAAGTAAGGAGGGCATTCGCGACTCCCAGGTTACCCTCCGCGTTTTCAAAATCGATCGGGTTGACCTTATGAGGCATGGCCGATGATCCGATTTCACCCTTTTTCACCTTCTGCCTGAAATAATCCATTGAAATATAAGTCCAGAAATCCCTGCACAGATCAATAAGTATAACATTGATTCTCTTTATGTTATCAAACAATGCAGCCAGGTTGTCGTAATGATCGATCTGGGTTGTCGGCCAGGATCTTTTCAATCCGAGAATATCATTCACAAAATTATCAGCGAATGAGTGCCAGTCAATTTCCGGGTATGCTGCATAATGTGCGTTCATATTTCCCGTGGCTCCGCCGAATTTTGCCGAAAAGGGTATCTGGGCGAAATACTTTATCTGTTCGTCAAGCCGTGCGATGAATACTTCGATTTCCTTACCTGCCCTGGTGGGGGATGCAGGCTGGCCGTGAGTATGGGCAAGCATAGGAATATCTTTCCATTCCGCGGCAAGTGATGCAAGATTTTCCCTGATGTCGTACAGCATAGGTGTGTAGATATTGCTCATGGCATCGCGGATGGAAAGGGGTAGTGCTGTATTGTTTATGTCCTGCGAAGTAAGGCCGAAATGAATGAACTCCTTCGTCATTCCCATTCCGGCCCTGTCGAACTTATCCTTAAGGAAATATTCAAGAGCCTTTATATCATGATTGGTGGTTTTCTCATACTCTTTGATCTTCATTGCATCCTCCATGGAAAAATCACGCCAGATCATACGCAGTTCATCGGCATTTACGGTCTCCGGAATCAGGTTTTTCCCGAGAGGCAACCCGCAAAGAGCGATAAAATATTCTATTTCAACGTAGAGGCGGTACTTCATCAGCGCAAACTCCGAAAAATATCCTGCGAGAGCAGCTGTCTTTCTGGCATACCTTCCATCCACTGGCGAAATCGCGGTAAGATAATTTAATTCCATTTCTGCTTTTTTATCGTTTTCCATCAACCCTCAGGAACAAAAGTAGTATTTTAGATGTTTGGAAAAAAGGTATACTCCCTCTAATTATACCTTAATTTGAATAATTATGGAGAAAATAAAAATTTCCGTTGTCAGGTATGCCAATTCCTACCCGTTTATATGGGGTTTAAGCAAAAGCAGGCTTACTGACCGGGCCCTGATCGAGACCGATCACCCGGTTGTATGCGCCGAAAAGCTGAAATCGGGATCAGCCGATATCGGGCTTATTCCCGTAGCCGCCCTGCCTGAAGTGGCGGGTTACCGGATAATAAGCGACTACTGCATAGGGGCCTGCAGGAAAGTCAAGACCGTGCTTCTGCTCAGCAATTCGGACTTTGACGATATCAATACAGTATATCTCGACTACAGGTCAAGGTCCTCGGTTGCGCTTGCCCGGGTTCTTGCCCGTTTTAAATGGAAAAAAGATTTCCGGTGGATCCCGACAGGCGAGGGATTTAACTTCACCGGCATTAAAAAAAATGAAGCTGTCGTTCTTATAGGGGATCAGTGCTTTGAAATGGAGTCATCATTCAGTTACGGGCTCGACCTGGCTGAAGAATGGAAAGATTTTACCGGACTATGTTTTGTTTTTGCATGCTGGGTGTCGAACAGGGAAATACCACCCGATTTCATCAGTGAATTCAACTCGGCCCTTAAGTACGGGGTGGTTAACAGGGAGGAAGTGAGCCGCCATTTCGGAGGTTCAGGAGTGATGAGCCGGGAAGAACTGCATCATTATCTTCAGAATAACATAGACTACATACTCGACGCGGAAAAAAGGGAGAGTATGAAAATATTTCTTGATCTGATAAAAAAATCCCAATGAACAGTAAAATTAATTCTCCCGGTAACAGTGATTTCATCATAAGAGATTTTAAGGATGAGGATTTCGACGAGGTTGCCGGGCTATGGGAATCGACCGGCATGGGCAGGCGTGAGAGGGGCGACGGCAAAGAAGTGATAATCAGAACTCTCAGGGCAGGAGGCTCGCTACTCGTAATGGTTGAGAAAAATTCCGGAATTATTTGCGGCACGTCATGGATCACCTGCGACGGAAGAAGAACATACCTCCATCACTTCGGCATCCTGCCGTCGTTCCAGGGCAAAGGACTTGCAAATCTTCTTATGGAAGCAACAATGGAGAAGTTAAGGGAAAAAGGCCTTCAGGCAAAACTGGAAGTGCACCGTTCCAACCACAGGGCCGTAAACCTTTATAAAAAATTCGGATTCGGGTATCTTGGTGATTATGATGTATATATAAAAAGGGACATCTGAAATTGAAATTTAATTGTTTTTTACATGTTTTTTGATTATATTTGGAAATAAACGGTTTTTTATAAAAGCCATATAGCCAGAAGATTATGAGCAGAACCATTACATTTAACGAACTCAGGAGAATAAAGGACAGCCTGCCCGAAGGAGGCATAAGGCAGATAGCCCGGAAACTTGAATTAAGCGAAGATGCTGTGAGAAACTATTTCGGGAAGGGTGAAACTGAAGGAGTTCATTATGAGAAAGGGCCAAACGGAGGGATTGTTGTAATTGAGGATACCACTATTCTCGACCTGGCAAAAAAAATGATCGAATAGCCGGCCGGCGGAATTTTTTTACTTCCGATGGAATCCGAGCAGTATCTTGCCGCTGCCGAAAAAAAGTATAAGCAGAACCTTGAAAATTTCATTTCCGGAATCTTCCGGGAATCTTTTCTCCCTTCCCACGGTCCCGGCCATCACCGAAGAGTCTGGAAATACGGCTGTGAACTCGCAGTGAACGGCCTCTTTCAGGTACGTGATGAACTGTCAGCCCTGAAACTGTTAATTGCCTGTTACCTGCACGATGCCGGAATGGCATACGAAAGAGGTGAAATGCACGGTAAAAGAAGTATGGAACTGTGCAGGATTTTCCTGCGGAAAAATCATCTGCACGATGAGGATTTTGAAGATGTGCTGGGGGCAATTGAGAATCACGACAAAAAAGATTATTCAGAGGCCGGCGATCCGTCATCACTGAAATTAATTCTCAGTATTGCCGACGACCTTGATGCTTTCGGATTTACGGGAATATACAGGTATATTGAGATTTACCTTGAAAGGAATGTGCCGCTGAATCAGCTCGGCAGGAAAATCGGTATCAACGCCGGAACCAGGTATGAAAACTTCAGAAAACACTGCAGCCATTCACCGGATTTATTAAACCGTCACAGCATCAGGTACAGAGTGCTTGAGGACTTCTGCCTTAATTACACCATGCAGTCGGACAGCTACATTTTCGGCACAGGTTCGCCTCAGGGTTTCTGTGGTATTGCCGAAATAATCGGCGAAATGCTTAAGCAGAAGATTTATCCGGGTACGGAAATGAACCGGTATATTGCAGAAAGGGCGTGCAGTGACACTGTAATACTCTGGTTTTCCGGTGAACTTGAAAAGGAAATGTCAGAAGCTATTTAATCAAAAAATCCAGAACAGGAATATCCCCGATATAGGCAACAAGCCGGTCATTCCTGTGGAGCTGTCCCACTCCCGGAGGTGTGCCGGTGAATATCAGGTCACCCGTTTTCAGAGTAAAGAATACCGAGGCATATTCGATTATCCTGTCGATACTGAAGATCATGTCGGAAGTATTGCCTCTCTGAACCGTAGAGCCGTTTATGTCGAGTCTGAAATCAATATTTCCGATATCCTGAAACTGTCTAACAGGCAGGAATTTACCTACAGGGGCTGCTCCGTCAAATCCCTTTGTTATTTCCCACGGAAGGCTATCCTTCCTGACCCTGGCCTGCAGGTCGCGGGCAGTGATATCAATCCCGAGTGTGACCTCATCGTAATACCTGTGAGCATATTTCAGCGCTATCCCCTTCCCCAGCCTGTTGATCTTAACCACAAGTTCCACCTCGTAATGAATATCTGAGGAAAAATCGGGAAGGAAAAATGGTTTATTGTTTTTAAGAAGTGCGGAGTCGGGTTTCATAAAAAGAACCGGCTCTTCGGGTATGGGCCAGTTAAGCTCTCTCGCATGCTGCCGGTAGTTAAGCCCTGTACAGATTATTTTCATCTTAAGTTGTTGTCAGCAAATATTATTTTCCAAAATGCCTCAGTCTGATTTCCGTAAGCACTTTCTTGGTATAAAGCGGAAAGTCGCCGTTCATCATCCACGAATAATATGAGGGGTCTGTTTTAAGGACCTCTTCTACGAGACGGCCCTTGTACTTACCGAAATTAAAAACCTCCCTTCCTTCCTCATCAAAGATGATTCTTCCGGCAAAGTCGGCATTGCTTGTGAATGCGCTGTATTCCGACAATTTGTTTACCGTGCCTTCCAGGTCTGTATAGCGTTCCAGCTGAGCCTGAAGGATTTCGAAGGTGGCCTCGGTATCGGCCATCGACGAGTGAGCCTCCTTCAGTTCCCTGTCGCAGTAGAAGCGGTATGCTGCGCTGAGTGTCCTTGGTTCTTTCTTCTGAAAGATGACCTGCACATCAATGAATTTTCTTCTTCTGAAATCGAAATCCACTCCCGCCCTGAGAAATTCTTCCGCAAGCAGCGGTATATCGAATCTTCCGGCGTTATATCCTGCCAGGTCGGTACCTTCCAGAAATGTTGCGAGACTGACTGCTATCTCCTTAAATGATGGGGCTTCCCTGAGGTCTTCATCTGTAATACCATGCACAGCAACAGCCTGTGGCGGAACGGGCATACCGGGATTAACCCTCGAATGGAACCATTCTTTTTTCCCTCCGGGATGGATTTTAAGAACAGAAATCTCAACAATTCTGTCGGTGCTGATGCTGATTCCTGTTGTTTCGAGGTCGAAAAAGGCAAGCGGCCTCTTCAGTAACAGGTTCATCTCAGGCATTTATCATCATAGGCATCAGAAGCATGAGAAGATCTTCCGCTTCTGTTTCTGTTTCCGCAGGCAGGAAGAGACCCGCCCTGGTGGGATCGGCGAGTTCAATTATCACGTCCTGTGAGTTAAGGTTGGCCAGGATTTCAAGCAGGAACCCGGATTTGAATCCGATTTCCATCTCATCTCCCTCGTACTGGCATTTGATTCTTTCGTATGCCGAGATTGAGAAATCGATATCCTGTGCCGAAACGGTAATCTGGTTACCGGTAAGGTGCAGTCTCACAAGGTTACTGGCCTGATTAGAGAATACAGACACGCGCCTGAGGGTATTATAGAACTCCGACCTGTCGATGGTAAGTTTCCTTGGGTTGTTTTTCGGTATTACCGAGTTATAGTTGGGGTAGTTTCCTTCGACCAGGCGGCACACTGCCTTATATCCGGCAAGTGTGAAGGATGCGTTTTTATCATCAAATTCGACGCTTACAGGTCCCGCCTCCTTGGGCAGAATATTTTTAAGAAGGGTCGCGGGTTTCTTTGGAAGGATGAATGAGCAAGCGGTATCCGCTTTTGCGTCGGTGCGCTGGTATCTCACCAGCTTGTGGGCATCTGAAGCCACAAAGGTCAGTTTCTCGGGTGAGGCTTCGATAAGGATCCCTCCCATCACCGGGCGCAGCTCATCGTCGGCTGTGGCAAAAACCGTACGGCTTATGCCCGCAAGAAGAACCTCTGAATTCAGTGTGAATGAGTTCTTTTTTTCCTTCTTTAACACCGGCAATACCGGGAAATCTACACCGTTTTGCCCCATGGCGTTGAACTTACCGTTTTCGGAATTGATAACTATCGCCAGGGTATCCATGTTAATGTCGAAGGTAAGAGGCTGCGCGCTGAACTCCTTAAGCATATCGAGCAATATTCTTGCCGGTATGGCAATTAATCCGCTTCCTTCAGCATTTTCAATACTCATTTTTGTAATGAGCGTCGACTCAAGGTCGGAAGCTGTTATCTCCAGCTCGTTTTTGTTGAGATTGAACAAAAAATTATCAAGAATAGGCAGGGTGTTTTTTGTACTTATTACCCTGCTGATTGCCTGCAAGTGCGATAAAAGCTCGCTGCTTGATACAACAAATTTCATATTATCAGTGTATTTTTGTTAAACAAACTATATAATTTGCAATCTTTCCGTGAATAATCATTTGAATTTCAGCTTACTTTATTTACTCTCCTGAAAAATCAATATTACAAAAAAAAGAATTACCATCAAATTAATCCTTTAAGAAATATCCCGCATTTCTCAATATGGGATCAATGTCGAAATACCTCAGAATTACCAGCCTGTCTGTTCCTTCGATTCTGCCCCATACCCTGTCGGTATCGGCAACCCTGATTCCATCGGAATTATATACGTATTTTTCCCAGATTTTCACGGTACTGACGGTTCCATCCGTCTTCCCTGCTGTAATAATATAAAGGGGTTCTGAGGTTACAATGTCATTGATTTCTTCACGGGTAAGGTCACTCACGGGTTTCTCAAACGGCACATAGGAAAAATATGAAAGATACCTTTTAATCTTTGAGGTATCAGGCTTTTTGGCATCAGCTTTTAACGAGTATTCAAAATTCATTTCACCGGGTACATGGTAAATCTTAAATGATGATGCTGTATCTCTCAGGTTTCTGACCTCCACGAAACTGAGTTCGGAAGGCATGACGTTAAAAACCATGAAGGGCCGCCAGAAGAACGGATCAGCCGTAAAATATGACCCGATGTCCTCCTCCATTCCCGGTACATGCATGACAAAGGGCCGGGAGGCGACTCTCATCTTCATTATATTGCCATAAACATTTGAGGATGTGTGATATACAAAAAAGCTCCTTTTCAGCCTCCATCCCGAATATACAAAAACCTTTACGGGTTCGGGTTTTACGGAGATCATTTCCTTAAACACGTCGGCTCCTACCGGCGATTTCACCTGCATATCCCGCAGGATAAGCAAGAGCATATTCAGTGCAAGGGGGCGGGCTTCAGTCTCTCCTCCCACACTCCAGTTTTTTCCATTCTTCTCAAGTACGAGTTTCCTGCCGCCTTCAAAAAAGACGATCCTGCTGATTTCAGTTTTTTCATCTATGCTGAAGGAAGTGTTTTTTCTTCCGAAAGGAGATCTTTGTCTTGCCAGCAAAATGAGAATTGCCGCACCGGCAACCACAATCAGCATCAGGAGAGACAAATCTGTATACTTCCTTTTCATCGGGAGTATTTCTTACGGCGTAAAATATTAAAGATTATTCCCGCCATTATAACAATCAGAACCGGTCCGGCAGTATTTGCAACTTTAATCAGTGTTCCGTACCTGCTCAGCTTCTTTTTATCGAGCAGACGCAATTTCAGCTCCCTGGCACGGAGGTTTATCAGACCCTTGTCGTCAACAAGGTAATTGACGCAGTTTAAGAGGAAATCGCGGTTGCCGTAAACCTGCAGCGTATACCTGTCCTGGCCGAGTGGCAATGGTATTTCGGTCTTCCCTGAACGGCTCACCTCATTCCTGATGATGTCCCTGTCGGCAATAACGATCATGGCTGTAGGTTTACTTTCGGTTTTGTTTTTTTCAGGGTTGTTTTCCGTCAGTCCGGGTATATATCTGTTTGTGAATGCCGATCTGAATTTACCCTCGAGCAGCACGGCGACTGGGAGATGTTGTCTGTTAAAGAGTTCCATATCAGGCAACCTGTCTATCTCCTTCAGGTTTATTGCTACCGGCGGACTTACCGTTCGGCACTGGTTTCCGGTTGTAAGCAGAATATGTTTTTTCACGCCGGTGTCTCTTCCCACGGTATCGATGTAATTGACAAATTTTCCTGCCACCCTGTTAACATTTCGTGTTACGGGGTGGTCGGGTGAAGGGTGAAGCAGCGGATAATAGATCCAGGGAGCAGGCACTACCTGCTGTGCCGCACCTCCCGACACCGCCTTCAAAGGTATAAGCATGCAATCAAGGTCCTGCACAACTACGGGATTGATTCTAACCCCGTATTTAAAGAGCATCTCCTCAAGCCCTGTAGGTTTGTAAAGAGCAACCGTTTCGCCGTAGACGAGGCTGTCGGCGTTCACTTCCACCTCTTCGCAGAGCCATAACACCCTCCCGCCATTCATGATGTACCGGTCAATAACATAGAGGTCCGGCTCATCGATCTTTTCCTTGGGTCCTGCCACAATCACAGCTGCATACTTATCGAGTATGCCGGGCTTCCCCTGCGGATTTCCCCTGTCGACAGTATAAAACTTTGCAAGACTCATTATAAAGTCGGCCACTTCAATCTCAGGCACTTCCCCATGACCTTCAATAAATGCAACACGGTAAACGGTATCTGAAACAAGTGTCGAGATGGTTCTGATAAGTTCATATTCAAGACCCTCGGCCGAATGGAGCAGGTTCTCCTCGGGAGAAAGGGAAGGATTGTTTTTCAGGAAATTAACCGGCACCTCTATGTTGTTATAGTTTATCAGCATCCCCGGATAAATCATTTTTCTGCTTGATCCGCCATCCTTCTCCCTTATAATGACGTTTACCGGCGACAGACCTTTGGCTATAAGCTGTTCCTGTTCTTTCTGTCTGAGAGCGGGATCATCCTGTGAATAGGGATTGATAAACTGGTAATCTACTCTCCTGTTCGATGCAAGGCTGAACTCATCCAGCATTTCCCTGACGGATCTTTTAAGTTTTTTAAAAAGTACAGGCATTTCTCCGTCAAGATAGACCTGGATAAAAATATCATCGTGCAGGTTTCGGAGAATTTCCCTTGTGGGTTTTGAAAGCGAGTACCTGTTGTCTTCTGTCAGGTCGAGACGAAATCTTACTACCGATCCGGCTGCAGCGGCCAGAAAGACAAAAAAGCACACCAGCAGAAACTGCGACCAGCTTCTTAACCTCAGACCTTTACGGTCAGTGTTGTCTAATTTGTTTTCTTCCATTTTCCCGAGAGTAATGAAAGTCTGGTTGCCTCTGTAAAAATAAATGCAATGCCGGTGAAGTATATCAGGTCGCGGGAGTCAACCACTCCCCTGCTCACCGATTTATAGTGTTCGTTGATGCCCAGCATCGAAATGATCTCATTTATTTTCCCCGAACCCGGCAGCAGGGCAGCGTAGTCAAATCCTGCATAAAGAAAAAAACATAAAAAAACGGCGGTGACGAATGCAACAACCTGGTTGGATGTAAGCGATGAGGTAAACATTCCGGCGGCGGCATAAACTGAAGCCAGGAGAAAGAGTCCGATAAATGATCCGGCGGTGGCGGCATTGTCAATGTTCCCCGGAGGGTCACCGGTAAAAAAGACGGTGAGGTAATAGACAATACCCGGCAGAAGAGCCACGAAAACAAGAAAAAGCGATGCCAGGAACTTACCGTAAACGACCGACCGTTCGGTGAGAGGTTTTGAAAAAAGAAGTTCTATCGTGCCCAGCCTCTTTTCCTCCGAAATCATTCTCATCGTTATGGCAGGTACAAGGAAAAGAAAAATCCATGGAGAGAGAAAGAAAAGGGTGTCCAGGTTTGCATATCCGGTTTCCGGAATGTTCCATTCGCCAGGCAATATCCACATAAACAGGCTGTTAACAGTTATGAACACTATGATCACAACGTAGCCTGTTATATTACTGAAGAAACCGTTTATCTCCTTTTTAAAAATTGCGAACATGGGTCTCTTTGATTGGATAGCAAAAATAATCAATTAGGCGGAAGAGCATTCATTTTTTTACTTCCGGAGGTCTCCTTGCATATCTGCTGTCTGTTATAACGACGCCCTTGTAATAAAACCTTATTATGTCTTCGTATCTGTATCCTTTCAGCGCCATTGCCAATGCTCCCTCCTGGCAGAGCCCGACTCCGTGTCCGTACCCTCTGCCGCGGAGTACAAGCGAATCGCCGTCGGCAGAAACAGAAAACCAGGATGAACGAAGTCCGAGCGTTGTTCTGAGGAGGTTAAACGGCACACTGAAAGAGCCTGCCGTATAATTCATTACGCGTGCGGGCTGACTGAATACAAAGGGTGCCGGGTTGTTAATATGGCCTTCGTATCCGTATGTTTTAAGGGCTCCGGTCCATTCTTCCACACTTAGTTTCTTTTCCCAAACTGCATTACGCGAAGATGTACAAAAAGTATCAGTAACTTTTGAGAGATAAGGCAGTGATGTCAGCCAGACAAATTCAGACGGAGATGTTTCTCCACCGCAATTTGAATGGAATGCGGAAATTATCAGGATGCTGTCGGGGGTTGTGATTACCTTGTCTGATGTGGATCTTACTGCATTGATAATCATTGTGTCGCCGGTGATGCCGTTGTACACCTGGCAGTGTGTGCCGTCGCACAAATTGTACCCGTCGCTCAGATGCTTGCTGAAATATCTTTCGGTGTAAGTCCTTGTTATCAGGGCCAGAGTCCTGGCATATTCCGGATGTTTACCCGGACCACCTTCGGCCCTGACAACCCCGGCAATATAATCTTCCGTTTTACATTCGTTTATCAGCAGCAAGCCGTTAAGATCATGGTAAGCTGAAAGAGATCCCGTATAGGTTCTTCTTTCATCCTTTTCTCCCGGAGCAGTAATAGTGAACCTGCAGGCTGCAGAGGTTGAAGAAAAAATTACAGAGTCGGCCACAAGAGCCTTATGGTCCCCGACCTTGCATGCCAGCCTGTTTCCGAAAAGTGTTATTGCTACACTTTTTCCTTCTTCCACCTCAGCGCCGAAACCGGGGAAAACCTTAATTATAAATTTTCCCGTGGCAGCTTTCAGAATGACTGTTTCATTTTTCTGTTCAGTCCTGAGCCGGATTTTTATTTTACCATCATCCTGCCCGGCAGCAGTACCGCACAATGGCAGGTTAGTATTTAAAGTACAGAATGTCAAAAGAATAAGAACAAGGCCCTTATTAGACATTTTTTCCGAGTTCATTAATGAATGTAACCATCTCTGATGCTATTCTGGAAGAAGCCCCGGCCGGGCCGAGAATATTTTTTATTTCTTCATAGTCTTTCAGAAGCCTTTCCCTGTCGCTGCCACCGGGCATTATTTTCTCAAGTGAGGCAGCCAGGTTTTCCCTGGTAAGAAGGTGCTGGATAAGTTCCGTTACCGCTTCACGGCCGAGAATTAGGTTGACGAGAGAGATGTACTTTACCTTCACCAGGCGGCGCGCAATGAAAAAAGAGACCGGATCGCCCTTGTAACAGACTACCTGAGGGACGCCGAGAAGGGCTGCCTCAAGAGTCGAAGTACCGGACTTCACAAGGGCGGCTTCTGACGCCGAAAGGATCTCATATGTTCTGCCATATACTGTCTTTACCGGAAGATTTCCCGTATGTTTATCGTAAACCGGGTGTGGAATATTCTGTGCAGCCGTTATAATAAAAGTATGCTCCGGGAACAGAGGAACAATTTTCAGCATCTCCGGCAGGATATGGTTCACTTCATGAATCCGGCTTCCCGGCACAAGTGCAATAGTGCGCTTAAAAGCATCTGCCGTTATTGATGAGGATGATTCTTCCTTTCCGTAAACCGGGGAATTTCTGAAGTTTTCTATTTCGTCGGTCAGCGGGTTTCCGTAATACTTCACATCAATGCCGTGTTTCCGGTAAAACTCCTCCTCGAACGGGAAGATAATGTACATTCTGTTTACATACTTTTTAATAATCTTCACCCTCGATTCATTCCATGCCCAAAGTTTGGGAGAGATATAATAAAGTACATTCAGTCCGGTGGTTCTGGCGTACCGTGCTATCCTGAGATTGAATCCGGGATAATCGATCAGTATTACTGCGTCAGGTCTGAGGCCCGCGATCTGCCTTTTACAGAGTTTTAAATTTCTGACAACGGAAGGCAGATGCAGGAGAACGGTCAGGAAACCCATAAATGCATTTTGCCTGTAATGCATCAGCAGCTTTGCCCCGGCTTTTTCCATCAGGTCGCCTCCCCAGCAGAAAATCTCGGCTCCGGGGTCGGCAGCAAATATGCCCTTCACAAGGTTTGAACCGTGAAGGTCGCCCGATGCCTCACCTGCAATAATGAAATATCTCATATCAGAAAATACGTTCAACAAGTATTACCAGCACCCAGAAAAAGGTTGCTGCAAGGAGTCCTTTGGCACCCCTGAGCATGTCGAGCCGGTTGAATATAAAGAAAAGGATGACCACAGGGATGACGCAAAGACTTACAACCCTGGTAACCTTCCCGGAAGATACTATATCGGTAATGTACTGAAAGAACGGCACTCCTCCGGAGGTAACGAGGTAAAGAACCGCGAGAGTGGCTGCAGGAAGCACGATGCCCAGGACAAAACCTGATACTGTATTGTCAATTTTTGATTTCATTATTATTCAAACCATGTTTTTAAAGTCTGCAGGGTATTATATGCCGTCAGGTCGGTGGTTACGGGCACAATTGATACATAATTATTTGCAAGGGCCCATTCATCGGTATCCTGAGCATCGGGCTCATGATTACGGAAATAGCCGGTGAGCCAGTAATATGTCTTCCCCATGGGGTCCTTCCTTTTTTCAAATTCCTCCTTCCAGTTTCCGCGGGCCTGCCGGCATATTCTGATACCTTTTATTTGTTCACCCGCGACGGAAGGTATATTAACGTTCAGGCAAACACCTGCAGGCAGCTTCCTGATTGTGAGAATGTTGAGCACTTTCCTTATATAATCCCGGCAGACTGAGAAATCTGCTTTCGGAGAGAAATCGTTCAGAGAGAAGCCGGCCGACTGTATTCCGTAAAGGCATCCCTCAAGTGCAGCAGCCATTGTGCCTGAATAAAGTATACTGACTGATGCATTTGACCCATGGTTAATACCGGACAGAAGCCAGTCGGGTTCTCTTTCAAGCAGCTGGTTTATTGCAAGCTTAACGCTGTCGGTTGGAGTTCCGTTGCAGGTGTAAATCCTGTGTTTATCATTCTCTTCGAGCAGTTTAACCCTGATCGGATTTTTTACGGTCAGTGCCTGCGACATGCCCGACATGCTCTCAAGTGTGGAAATCAGTACAACCTTCCCGAACTCCTCTGCCACTTCAAGCAGCGTTTTCAGTCCTGCAGCATAAAGACCATCATCGTTTGTAATCAGTATAAGCCTGTCACCGGTTTCGACTGTCATAATAAAAAATAATCTCATGCAAATATATGCAAATGGCGACGATTGAATTATCATCTTGTCAAACCTTCTGCTTTTTTTTAATTTTCTTACTTTTGCAGATTCAGTAACATTTTTTGACGAATGAAAATATCATATAACTGGCTCAGGGATTATTTGCCTCTAAATACAGACCCTCACGAACTTGCAGAGATTCTTACGGATATCGGGCACGAGATAGAAGATTTTGAGGAATGGTGGCCCGTGGAAGGAGGCATGAAGGGAATTGTAATCGGCAAGGTTCTCGAATCTCACAAACACCCCTCAGCCGATAAATTAACCGTCAATCTTGTTGAGGCAGGCCAGGGCAAGCCGCTAACCATTGTATGCGGGGCACCAAATGTGGCAGCCGGGCAGATTGTTCCAGTTGCGCTTCCCGGCTCTGTGGTGAGCAAGGGTAAAGAAAAGATTGAAATAAAAACAACCACAATCAGGGGACAGGTGTCGGAAGGCATGATATGCGCCGAAGACGAAATTGGGATGGGAAGTTCACATGAAGGCATAATGGTTCTTGACAGGCCGGCGGAACCCGGAACCCCGGCCGCCGGTTATTTCGGCATTGAAAAAGATTACGTCTATACCGTGGGATTCACACCAAACAGGATCGACAGCGCCTCTCATTTCGGCATTGCCAGGGAACTTGCAGCCTACATGTCTGTAAACAGGGGCATTGAGCTTTCACCTGTTCTGCCCGGTTTAGAAAACTTCGGCGCCGGAACTTCTGAAGAAACATTTGAGGTTATTATTGAAAATCAGGAGTCGTGCCCGAGGTATACAGGTGTTAACATTTATAATGTAAAGGTAGCCGAATCTCCTCTCTGGCTTCAGAACAGGCTGAAGGCAATCGGTCTCGGCCCTGTCAATAACGTGGTCGACATCACCAATTACGTACAGCATGAAATAGGTCAACCGCTGCATGCCTTTGATGCCGATATGATCAAAGGCAGGAAGGTGATAATAAGAAACCTGCCGGATAAGACAAAGTTCATTACGCTCGACGGCGTTGAACGGGAGCTTTCAGGGAAAGACCTTATGATTTGCAATACCGAAGAGGGAATGTGCATCGCCGGCGTTTTCGGAGGGTTAAAATCGGGAGTGACTGAGAAAACAGTCAACGTCTTCCTTGAAAGCGCATATTTCAATCCTGTATCGATAAGGAAAACAGCCAAAAGACACCAGCTGAATACGGACGCTTCATACAGGTTCGAAAGAGGTGCCGACCCTGAAATCACAGACTGGGCTCTCAAAAGGGCGGCCCTGTTGATAAAAGAGATCGCAGGCGGAAAAATCGCATCAGGAATAAGAGATATCTATCCCCGGAAAATAAACCGTATCATCCTCCCTGTTTCGTGTGAAAGAATCAACAGGCTCATCGGAAAGGAGATACCCGTTGAAGATATCAGGAAGATACTTACACGGCTGGGAATAAATATTCTTTCGGAGAATCTGCCTGAGATGCAGGTCGAAATCCCTCCGAGAAAAACAGACATGCAGAACGAAGCAGACGTCACAGAGGAGATACTTCGTATTTACGGTTACAACCGTATAGAAACGGGAACACATATCAATTCATCCCTGACTTTCAGCGTCAAACCCGACAGAAACCGGATGATAAATGTTATCTCCGAAATGCTTTCATCAAACGGTTTTAACGAGATAATGTGCAACTCGCTTGTACCCTCTGCATGGTTTGATGATAATCCCGATTTTGATAAAAACACTCTCGTCAGGCTCGCAAATCCCCTCAGCTCAGATCTCAATGCAATGAGGCAGTCGTTGCTTCCCGGCGGGTTGTCGGTGATTGCAAGAAACATAAACCATCAGAATTACAGTTTAAAACTGTACGAATTCGGAAACTGTTATTTTTACGGCAATCCCTCAGCTCCAAGGCCGGTCGACAGGTACTCTGAAAAAATGAGCCTCGACCTTTTCCTGACAGGCAACAGGCACAGGCAGTCGTGGAATGAAAAGAGCACACCGGGAGATTTCTTCTATCTGAAATCATTTATAGAGATGATCTTCCGCAGGATGGGTCTGGAGCCGGAAACGCTTAACCTTGACGAAAGCGGCAAAGCCTGTTTTTCTGATTCCCTTGTTTATCTTAAGAACAACAAGGTAGTGGCTGAAGCCGGCAGAATCAGTCAGGCGTATCGTCTTAAATTTGACATAGAACAGGAGGTCTATTACGGCCATATAGAATGGGATTACCTCTTTAACCTGACTGCTGACCATGCAGTCTCATACAGGGAACTCCCAAAATTCCCGTGGGTCAGAAGAGACCTCGCACTTCTTGTCGACAGGGAGGTCAGATTCAGCCAGATACGGGAAATTGCATTGAAGACCAATAAACACATCATCAGGGAGGTTGGTTTGTTTGATGTTTATGAGAGCGAGTCGCTAGGTCATAACAGAAAATCCTATGCTGTAAGTTTCATCCTGCAGGATCAGCAGCGCACTCTTACCGAAAAGCAGATCGATAAAATAATGAGCGACCTGATAAAAGAGCTGAACACAAAACTGGGAGCTGTACTGAGATAAATTCACACCATGCCTGAGAACCGGATAGATATTATTAAAGGTGATATCACTAAAATTGAGGCTGATGCCATTGTCAACGCGGCCAACAATTCGCTGCTGGGAGGAGGTGGTGTTGACGGGGCCATTCACAGGGCAGCCGGGCCCGGACTTCTGGAAGAGTGCAGACAGTTGAACGGATGTGAAACGGGAAAAGCTAAACTTACATCAGGACACAACCTGAACGTTAAATACATAATCCATACCGTAGGCCCCGTATGGAGAGGCGGCATCTTCGACGAGACGGAACTGCTGGCTTCCTGTTACAATGAATCGCTTGAGCTGGCACGCCGGAAAAAGATTGATACAATTGCTTTCCCCGGTATCTCAACAGGTGTTTACGGCTTTCCGAAAGATCTTGCAGCTGTGATTGCCATAAATGAGACAAGAAGATTCCTTACCGGTAACAGGTACCCCAGGAAAGTGATCTTTGTAGCCTTCGATGATGAAACTTTTGCATTGTATCAGAAGTACCTGAACGAAAAATGAGCAGACTCACCGCAACTCTCAGGAACTATCTGTCATTTATTAAATTCAGCCATACTGTTTTTGCCCTGCCCTTTGCCGTAACAGGATACTTTCTTGCCGTATCCCGCCCGGGTTACGGCTTCAGTCTGCGCATCCTTATACTGGTAATTCTTTGTATGGTTTTCGCGCGCAATGCGGCAATGGCATTTAACCGGTATGCCGATATAAGTTTTGATGCAGCGAACCCCCGGACCGCTTCCAGGGAACTGCCGTCGGGTAAAATAAGCAAACGTTCAGCCCTGCTTTTCGTGATTGCCAACTCTGTGTTTTTTGTAATCTCGGCCGGTCTGATCAACAATCTCACCCTTGCATTGTCGCCGGTTGCTCTTTTGATAATTCTTGGCTACAGCTTTACAAAAAGATTTACAGTGCTTTGTCATTTTATTCTGGGTCTGGGACTTAGCCTTGCCCCTTCAGGTGCCTATATTGCGGTTACAGGCCATTTCAGCGCACTGCCGGTGATTTATTCATTTATCGTACTTACATGGGTGAGCGGATTTGACATAATTTATGCAATTCAGGATGACAGCTTTGACCGTGAAGCGAACCTTTTCTCACTGCCTTCAAAGAGAGGCAGGAAGAAGTCGCTGATAATATCCGCTGCTGCCCACACCCTGACCGTTATTCTTGTTGTTGCTGCAGGAGTGGCAGGCAAGGGCGGCATTCTGTACTGGACCGGCGCCCTGATCTTTACTGCCATGCTTGTGTATCAGCACATCATTGTGACACCTTCCGATACCAGCAGGATAAATTTGGCGTTTGCAACAGTTAACGGCGTGGCAAGCATAATTTATTCCGTTTTCGTAATTGCCGATCTTCTGTCCTGAAAAAATAAAAGCTCGCATATTATGCGATTCTTACGTTTTTTTTATAACTTGCCCCGTTTTAAAAATTAAAATCCCATGAGTGACCTGGAAATTAAAGAAGTCAGATCGCGCAGAGAACTTCGTGATTTCATTTACCTGCCGGGGATGGTTCACAAAAACGACAAAAAATGGCTTCCTCCTCTTTATGCTGATGAATGGGCGCTATATAACCCTAAAAAGAACAAATCGTTCAAACACACCGATACAATTCTGTATGTTGCGTACAGACAGGGAAGGCCCGTCGGAAGAATTATGGGGCTGATTCACAGGTTATACAATCAGATACACAATGAACGTCATGCGAGGTTTGCATTTATTGAAAGTTTTAACGACAGGGAGGTTGTTCACAGCCTTCTGTCGAAGGCTGAAGAGTGGGCACGCGGACATGGAATGGTAAAAATAGTAGGCCCTCTCGGCTTCTCCGACAAAGATCCGCAGGGACTGGTTGTAAGCGGGTTTGACGATCCACAGTTCTTTACAAGCCCGACAAACGATCCATATCTTCCGGAACTGGTTGCCGCAAAGGGTTATTCCAAAAAAGTGGATCTTGTCAATTACCTTCTTCCGATCCCTGAAAAATTGCCTGAAGTATATAACAGGATGCTGGAACGTTTCAGAAACTCAGGCACTGTAAGGGTTGTGGAGTTTGAAAACAAGAGACAGCTCAGGCCTTATATTCTGCCCGTGCTCGAGGTAATGAACCAGACCTATATGGAAATATACGGCTATTACCCGCTTGACGACGAGGAAAAGAAAGATCTTGCATCGAGGTATCTTCCGGTGCTCGATCCTCATTTTATAAAAGTTATTCTGAGCGGCGATGAGGTGGCGGCTTTTGCCGTGGCAATGCCCGACCCGAGTGAAGGCATCAGGAAGGCCGGAGGAAAACTGCTGCCTTTTGGCATATTTCACATCCTCAGGGAGATAAAAAGAACCGACGTACTTCTTACCATGCTCGGAGGCGTCAGAAAAGAGTACCGTGAACAGGGCCTGGATGTACTTATGGCGGTAAAACTGTATGAGTCGGCAATAAAATACGGGATAAAAACAGTAAACAGCCATCTCATTCTGGAAACCAATTCCAGGATGAGGGGAGAATTCGAACGTGTGGGAGGTTCGGTCTCAAAGATATTCAGAATCTTTCAGAAAGATTTGTAATATTCAGAACCTGAAAACAAAGGATATACCCATCAGCTCCTTGAACTGTATCCTTGCAGTCTTCTTAGGTTTGCCGAATTCATCCAGCTCAAGGGTTCCGTCTTTTTTCCTGATCACGGTTTTGGTGTCGTCATCAAAAATCAGTTGAGTGTTAAGCCTGAGGTCTGTAAACCAGTTAAGCTTGAATGTTGCTATCATTTCCCAGTCAATATCGATGTTCTGAGGCTTGTTAATGTAGTTTGTAAACAACTGTATTCTGTTTTTCACATTCACCGTCTTGAAGGGATTGATCTCAGAGTTTATCTGAATACTGGCTCCGGGTTCATGCATGGACCTTCTGTCTTTTGGTACGCCATACTTTGTCTGGTCGATCATGGCCGTATCGGATACAAAAGTCGCCTTGTAAGAGAGAGGAGCCACATTGATTGAAGTGGTTTTGTCAGGCTTGTAATCAAGGCCGAAACCAAGTGTAAGGGTTGCAGGGTTAAAGAATTTCGACACCGGGACAGAGTCGTTCGGATAATTGTAACCCTTGGCTATCTGTGTTTTGAAAAGCATTGTGGCGCTGAAATCGAACTTCCCGAAAGCCTTATGGTTCAGTTTTGAGTTCGTTTCAAGGAGGTCGAGGTTTTTACGGATATGCTTGTCTCCGGGTTTTATGAGGCCGTATTTGAGTCTTGCAAAATTATTGGACACAAGTTTAAGCTCCTTATTATTGTAATCGGCATAGCCGGTTATATCAAGGGCTGTGGATATGCTGTTCTCACCACCTTTCACCCAGTTGGTCAGATATGTCTGGTTAAAGGTGAAGGCTGCCTCCGACCGGTATTTCCAGTACTGTGGTTTGACGTAAATCTTGTTTACCTCGAGCAGCTTGCGGCTGTTGATCTGATTGATGTCGAGCCTTGCATCCTGGATATTTGTGTGCTTGGTCGGGCGCCTGAACATTATGCCCTCCTCAAGAAAGATTCCGAGAGTGTCACGCGAAAGAGTTCCGATCCACACCGTGACAGAATCATCGAATTCATTTCTGAGCCAGAATCTGCTGAGACTTCCGGTTCTTGAGTTTATCCACACCGGCAGCTCTTCAGAGGATTTTCCTTTCAATACTATCAATGATGAATCCCTGTCACGCAGAAAACCCGTTATTGTCGTAACAGCTGCATAAATAGAATCTCCCGACCAGGGGCTGTAAAAGAGTCTGAACGGTTTGAGTCTGTTTTCGGGATAATACTCTGCAAGCCTGCTTCTTACGATCAGAAGAGAAGTATCTTTCAGCACAAACTGCATAACAGGTTGCTCATCAGGCTTTAGTGCTGCCGTATCGGCAGGCATGTCATGGAGATATGCTTTCAGGGAGTCGGGAATGGAGAGCGAATCGGGCGGATGGATCTTCTGCGGTTCTGATAAAACCGGCACTTTGACCGTAACCGTATCAAAGACAAGAAATTTTTCCGGTGACACATTCAATGAATCATAGGGATATTTTTCGAGGAAAAGCCTCAGCGAATCGTAAGGGCTGCTGGTTGCATAGAAAATAAGCTGCCCCAATGCTGTCCTAAGAGGATCAAGCCTGCTGCGCCAGATGCCGGATGAATATTTCGTCTGCAGAAACTTCAGGGCTTCCTCTTTTGTGAATTTTATTGAGTCTCTGTTATGCACCGGCTTTACATAGTAACCCATTTTATGAAGGGAATCGCGCAGGTTAACTATTCCAGGTTCCTGTGCCCGCACGACCACAGGCATTAAAAAAAACACCAGAACCGAAATACCATGTATGAGATTTTCCCGCATGATAATTTAAAATTGTTTTTGCAAAATACACATTTTTTTCATTCACCCTTCCCGTACCTTCTGCCGCTTCAGTGTTTATCTTACTACCCATTATTTCAAAGCTTTGGCAAACGCGTACACCTTTCACCCACTGTATTATCCTTTTCAGTCAGAACGTAAAATAGATCACTTTCTTTTGTCCTTGGCTGATTTATGATTTTCTTTGCTGTTCATTATTTTTTTATGAAAGATCTGACCCGGGGACCAGAGGGTAAAATGATACTGAATTTTGCTGCACCCATGCTGCTGGGAAATGTATTTCAGCAGTTATTCTCTGTTGTTGACAGTATCATCGTAGGCAAACTGATTGGAAAAGAGGCACTCGCGGCAGTGGGAGCATCGTTCCCTGTAATATTCATACTGGTTTCGCTGATTATCGGACTTGTAATGGGCACCACGGTTGTAATTTCGCAGTATTTCGGTGCAGGTGACCTTAAAAAAGTAAGGCTCGCAATAGACACGATGTATATCTATACGTTCTTTGGTTCGTTAATTCTGACAATAGCCGGACTGCTGATGAGCGGCCCTCTTTTAAGACTCCTCGGATTGCCTGACGAGCTGATGCCTCCCGCCCTTCAGTATCTTAATATTTTCATTGCAGGAATGGTTCTTATGTTCGGGTACAACGGAACAAGTGCAGCCCTCAGAGGGCTCGGTGATTCAAAAACGCCGTTATGGTTTCTTATTATTGCGGTTATTCTCAATATTATACTTGATATCATTTTTATTGCCGTTCTGAAAATGGGAATTGCGGGCGCCGCATGGGCAACGGAGTGGCTTTCCTCCTCGCGGCGTGGTACCTTAATAAAACCCACAAAGTCCTTAAAGTCGTAATAAAAGGTATAAAGTTCGACAGGGAGATTTTCAGGCAAAGCATCCGCATCGGCCTTCCCAACGGACTTCAGCAGACTTTCGTAGCGCTGGGCGGACTGGCTCTTCTGGGTATTGTTAATAAATTCGGAACCGATGTAATAGCAGGTTTTTCCGTCGCCAGCCGGCTAGATGCCATCGCCACCGTTCCTGCAATGTCGTTCGCAGCAGCCATTTCAGCTTTCACCGGCCAGAACATAGGAGCCAACAAACAGGACAGAATAAAAAACGGCCTTTCTTCCACCCTCAAAATGATGACGATTGTAACATTTGTTACAACCATGTTTATCATCCTTGCCGGCCGTTATATGATAAACCTTTTCACCAATGATATCAGGGTGATTGAATATGGAGCTCAATACCTCACGATAGTTGGGCTTTTCTACATTCTTTTCACCCTTATGTTCATATACACGGGCCTGATGAGAGGCGCAGGAGACTCAATTGTTCCAATGTTTATTACCCTTGCATCACTGTGGATAATAAGGATCCCCTTCGCATGGATAATGGCGGGAAAAATAGGAGTTACTGGGATATGGTGGTCTATCCCCGCAGGTTGGTTCGTGGGACTTATACTCTCATATCTTTATTATAAAACCGGCCGTTGGAAAAAGAAAGCCGTTGTGACCTACACTGAGGAATTTTAAATAACTTAGTAACCGCTAACATCATACAGACAGGTAACCATGATACTATCAATGACCGGTTACGGCAAAGCCACAGGTGACCTTCCCGGCAAAAGGGTTATGGTCGAGGTAAAGACAATCAATTCCAGGCAGAACGATCTCAATATCAAACTCCCGCAGGTACTCAGGGAGAAGGAGAGTGAAATACGGAACATGCTGAGCCAGAAGCTTGAACGAGGGAGAATAGATCTCATCGTCACTTACGAAATACATAATATCCAAAGTCTTCCTGTTATAAACAAAGACGCTGTGAAAATCTATTATCAGCAGGTTAAGGCGCTTTCGGAGGAGCTTGGAATTAAGGTTTCCAAAAATATCCTGACGGCACTGCTGAGATTCCCCGACGCCATGCAGGTTGAGAAAGAGGAACTTGCAGAGGAGGACTGGACCAACGTCAGATCCCTTATCGAAGAGGCTGTCGGAAAAGCAATCCAATACAGGATTGAGGAAGGCAAAGCCCTTGAAAAGGATATTGTGAATTCGTTAACAAGAATACTCAGTGCACTGGAGGAAATAAGACGTTTTGAGCCCGGCCGCACTGAAAAGATAAGGGAAAAACTTACCCAGCTGCTTGAGACAACAATTCAGGCAGATAAAATAGACAGAAACCGCCTTGAGCAGGAAATTATCTATTACCTCGAAAAATTTGACATCAACGAAGAAAAGGTAAGACTTAAGCAGCATTGCGACTATTTCCTCGAAAAGCTTAATGAGGAATCTTCAAACGGCAAGATGCTGGGTTTCATTTCCCAAGAAATAGGAAGGGAAATAAACACAATCGGGTCAAAGGCCAATGATGCTGATATTCAGAAGATTGTTGTCGGAATGAAAGATGATCTGGAAAAGATCAAGGAGCAACTTCTTAATGTGCTCTGAACCGGAAAACACCGTTATAGAAAGCGATTTAAAACCTGGTAAGTGAAGGAAGGAAAAGTAATAATTGTTTCAGCCCCTTCAGGGTCAGGAAAGTCCACACTGGTTAATCACCTTCTTTCCTCTGACCCCGGACTGGAGTTTTCCGTATCAGCAACAACCCGCAGTCCAAGGGGTACGGAAAAAAACGGAGTAGATTATTTTTTTCTAAGCGTACCTGAATTTCGGAGCCGCATTGAAAAAGGAGAGTTCGCGGAGTGGGAGGAAGTGTACAACGGCCAGTATTACGGAACACTCAAGAGCGAACTCGAAAGAATATGGGCTGCCGGCAAAACAATACTGTTCGACGTCGATGTAAAGGGGGGCATTTCACTGAAAAAAATCTTCGGCGACAGGGGGCTCTCAATCTTCATAATGCCTCCTTCCGTTGAAGCCCTCAGACAACGTCTTATTGCCAGGGGAACAGATTCACCCGAAAAAATCGACGAGAGAGTAAAAAAAGCCGGTATCGAGATAGAATCAGCAGGCTTGTTCGACCTGGTGATTGTAAATGACAATCTCGAAACCGCAAAAAACGAGATTCTGAAGGCTGTTAAAGATTTTACCGGAAGATGACAAAAAAGATCAGAACGTGCCTTTATTTCGGATCCTTTAACCCTGTACATATCGGGCACACGGTTATTGCAGGTTATTTAACCGAATACACCGATATCGACGAGGTATGGTTCGTGGTAAGCCCGCATAACCCGCTGAAGAAAAAGGAAACATTGCTGCCGGGAAGGGACCGGCTCTATATGACCAGTCTGGCAATAGCCAACCACTATAATTTCAGGACCTGCGATATTGAGCTTACACTGCCTCAGCCTTCATATACTATTGACACGCTGGCCTATCTCAGGGAAAAACACCCCGGAAACGATTTCGCACTGGCCATGGGCGAGGATAACCTCTACACTCTTCATAAATGGAAGAATGCAGCCGAACTTGTAAAACTGTATCCCATATATGTATACCCGCGCAAGGAGGCTTTTAAGCCACCCCACCCGTTGCTTGAGGAGATTCTGAAGAAAGCCGATATCAGGTTTGTGAAAGCTCCCCTCATAGAGATCTCGGGAACTTTTATCAGAAAGGGGATCAGGGCAGGCAAAAACATGTCGTACTACCTGCATCCTGCCGTGTGGAAATATATTCAGGAGATGAA
>ERZ795052.1926-NODE-1926-length-26858-cov-42.431929_pt1 | contig 26858 bp, 18 predicted proteins | sample MGYA00375136_ERZ795052 | MGnify/ENA primary metagenome ERZ795052 (study PRJEB30181, sample SAMN05720156) | activated sludge metagenome | isolation source: Anaerobic digester | place: Japan | collected 2015-05-26 ... | reverse complement strand
AAACTCCCGGCCGAAGGCCGCTTTTGGATTTGAGGGTTTGCGCTTTCGTGCTTGTTTCGGATTTTGGGTTTCGGATTTCGGATTCGCGGGCGAATCCGCAATCTGCAATCCGCGATCTGCAATCTGCTGGTCCTGCCTGTCCCTGCCGAAAAAAACTTTTGCAAATTCCACACAAATCTCTTGCGTTTATCTCAAGTGCCGATAACCTATTGGTCGATAGTATCTACAGGTGGCTCCTTGCACTCCGTTGCGGACGCGCGGGCGCGTGCGGCGAAACGGTCCGACCGCCCTTGCAAGCCGCACGTCGCACGCGGGACAGGGCCACCCCGAGAGGCCTCTGGAAAACGCTGGTTCCGCCGAAGGCGGACGGGCGCCCCGGTTCTGCGCCGGGTCGCCCCCAAACGAGGAAGCGACGCGGAGATTCGTCGCGCTGCGCGAGAGGAACGCGCGAAGAATGAAAGGGAGAAAAGGAATGGACACAACCCAACAAACACGCCCGGCGGCGACACCCGCCGAGCGCACCCTGCCCGGCCGCCTGGCGCGCCCGACCGTGCGCCGGCTCTTCGAGACGTGGGCGGAAGACATGGCGCGGCTCGCGGAGGCGGCGGCTCGCGGGCAGATCTCCGAAGGGGAGTTCTTCGCCCTGCACACGCAGTGCGTCGAGCGCCTGGCCTACTACGCCGCCGACGGCGAGCTGGCGCGCGACGTGGCGCGCCTGACGAGCCTGCTGGCGGCCGTCGAGCACCCCTCCGGCGGCGCGCCGAAGCCGCCGGAACAAGATATTTCCGCTCCGGAATCGGATTCTGGCACGGAAGTTGCAACTTCGAATTCGAAACGAATGCGAAAGATCAGGAAGTAAATCGAAAGCGAAATCCCGAGTTCGAAAGGGAATGGAAACTACTCTTTTTTCGAACTCGGTGGTCCGCCTGCGGCGGACTCGCACTTCGGAGAAAAACATGAATCTTTCGATTTCGCTTCGAACCCGCTCGTCGCTATGATACGGCGCAGACAGGAACGGTTCTTTCACGAGGTCGAAGATGGAATCCAAACCGAGTGCTCTGCGATCCGCCATCGTGTTCTGCCTGATCGGGTTGGCCGTATGTCCCATCGGGACGCAGGCGGGTGGCTCGACGCAGAACGTTGCCCTGCGTGACGGAACGGTGGTCAAGCGGGTTCTGGATCAGCGCAGCGGCGGGGCGAACCTGCTCCAGCCGGACGCGTGGCGGCCCTGGGGCGAAGGTTTCCAGCGGAATGGCGATATCTTCGTCTGCGACAACGGCGCCGATTCGCAGGTTCAGCGGGGCGCTTCGCAGACAGTGATGCTCGATCAGGCCCGGCCCGAGCCGCTCGTCGCAACCGCCTGGAGCAAGGCCGAAGGCGTGGGCGGCAGCCGGGACAGCGACTACTCCCTGTATCTCGACCTGACCTACCAGGACGGCACGCCTCTGTGGGGACAGGTGGCCCCCTTCCGCACAGGCTCGCACGACTGGCAGATGGCCCAGGTAACCATCTTCCCGGACAAGCCCGTCCGGGCGGTGGCGTTCCACATGCTCCTGCGGGGACACACAGGCAGAGCGATGTTCCGCGATCCGGAGCTGCGGGTGGTCCGAGCGCCGGCCGGGACGTGCCTGTTCGACGGCGTTGGCGTGACGCTCGACCAGTCCCCCAGGGAGGGCTTCCAGGTTCGAGACGTGGCGGCGGGTTCGGACTTCGTCGCCATCGATGCGGCGGCACTCGACCTGAAGCTCGAATGCGAAACCACGCAGGCCGAAGGCGCGACATTCTTCGACGTCACCCTTGGCGACACGAGCGGCAACGACCGGGCCGTGACGCTCGTCTATGCGGTCCGCGCTGACGCTATCCGCTGGTTTGCGAATCCACGTCAGACGATCGAGGTCGAGTCGGGGCGCGAGTATCTCGATGCCGGTCGTTTCTCCGTCGGGTCGAACGGCCGGCTTTCCCGCTATCCATTCGCCGCTGTCGCCAACACCGAAGAGGCTGTTGCGCTCGGCATCGACATGAGCCGTCCGGCGTTCTTTCGAGCCGGCTACAACAGCGACAGCAAAGAGCTGTTTCTGGCCTGCGACGTCGGCCTGACGCCGGAAAAGCCTTCGGCACAGGTGCGATTCTGCAAATTCCGTTTCGATCCCACGTGGGAATTCCGAGGAGCCCTGGATCGCTACTACGCACTGTTCCCCGATGCGTTTGAGCGTCGCATCGCCGAGCAGGGACTCTGGATGCCCTTTGCCAGGATCAGCGAGGTGAAGGGCTGGCAGGACTTCGGCTTTCGATTCAAGGAAGGCACCGACGAGACCGCATGGGACGATGCGAATGGGATCCTCACGTTCCGGTACACCGAGCCAATGACATGGTGGATGCGAATGCCCAAGGAGATGGCCCGCACGCCTGAGGCGGCGCTGGCCTACGCCCAGCAACTGGCCGAGGACAAGGCCGATCCCCAGGCTCGGGCGCTGCTGACCAGCGGCTACCACGACGAGACGGGCCAGTTTCCCGCGCGCCTGCTCGACACACCCTGGTGCGACGGCGCCGTCTGGAGCATCAATTCGATGCCGAACATCGCGGGCGAAGTCACCGACTTCAAGAACAAGTGGAACGAGAAGCTGCGCGACAGCCTCTACGGCCCGCAACGCAAGGCCGATCTCGACGGCGAGTACATCGACTCGTCGGAAGGGTACGTCACCGATGAGCTGGATTTTCGTCGCGACCACTTTGCCGCCAGCGAGACGCCTTTGACGTTCTCTCTCGATAGTCGTGCCCCCGCCATCTTCCGGGGTCTGATCGCATTCGAGTATATTCGCGCGATCGCCGAAGATGTTCATGCGATGAACAGATTCATGATGGCCAACGCCACGCCGGACCGTCTGTGCTGGCTGGCCCCGCTGCTGGACGTCCTCGGCACCGAGACCGACTGGCACCCGAGCGGGAACTGGCGGCCTATGTCGGACGACGACCTGCTCTATCGCCGTGCGATGTGCAAGGGCAAGCCCTTCTGCTTTCTGATGAACACCCGCTTCGAGGAATTCTCGCATGAACTGGTCGAGAAATACATGAAGCGCTGCCTCGCGTACGGGATGTTCCCCGGCTTCTTCAGCCACAACGCCTCGCAGGGTCACTACTTCACGCGGCCGGAACTCTACGAGCGCGATCGCGACCTGTTTCGTAAATACGTCCCACTGTGCAAACACGTCGCCGAAGCCGGCTGGGAGCCGATCACGAGAGCGAGGGCAGACAACGACAGCATCTACGTCGAGCGATTCGGCGAGCGGTACCTCACCGTCTTCAACAGCAGCAACCGGCCCTGCGTCGCAAGGATCACCCTCGACGGAGAATCCCCCGCCGCCGGTCTGGAACTGGTCCGCGACCGAGCCATCACCTGGCAGAACCAGCAGGCCGAAATCTCGCTGGGCCCCGAAGACGTCGCCGTCCTCCAGCTGCGGTAATCCTACGATGCCGGCCGCAGGCCGGTTTCGAATTTCGGATTTTTGGTCCGCCGCAAGCGGATCGTACTTGTCCCGGATTTCGAGATTCGAATTGCGGATTTGGCGTGCTTTGTACAGCGCTTGACAGAGGTCATTATCCGGCGTAAACTTTTGGTTTTCATACTTTTGCAGCTATCGAGGAGCCTTAAGGGTGTCAGAGCCGGTGGTAACACGTTTTGCCCCGTCGCCGACGGGCTACCTGCACGTCGGAGGGGGCCGGACCGCGCTGTTCAACTGGCTCTGGGCCCGGCGGACAGGCGGGCGGTTCATCCTGCGAATCGAGGACACCGACCAGAAGCGCAACACCCCGACTGCCGCGCGGCAGGTGATGACCGACCTTCGCTGGCTGGGAATCGAGTGGGACGAGGGTCCGGACGTGGGCGGGCCGAACGGGCCCTACTGCCAGTCCGAGCGTCGAGACCTCTACGACAAGTACGTCAGGCAGCTCCTCGACGAAGGCAAGGCCTACTACTGCTTCGAGACCTCCGAAGACCTCGATGCGATGCGGCAGGAGGCCGAGGCACAGAAGACGGGATTCGTCTTCCGCCGGCCTGAGCGGTTCCCGACCGAGGCCGATGCGCAAAAGGCCCGGTCCGAAGGCCGGCCGGTCACCGTTCGCTTCGCGGTCCCACAGGACAGTCCTATCGTGGTCAACGACCTCGTTCGTGGCCAGATCCGCTTCAACCCGGCCGAGCTGGGCGATTTCATCATCCTCAAGAGCGACGGTTTCCCCACCTACAACTTCGCCTGCGTGGTGGACGACCGGCTGATGGAGGTCACCCACGTCCTTCGCGGCCAGGAGCACCTGATGAACACGCCGGGCCAGCAGGTCCTCTGGCAGGCGATGTTCCCCGATGCACCACTGCCCAAGTACGCCCACATGTCCGTGACCGTCAGCGACAGCGGCGGTAAGCTCTCCAAACGCGAGCGACCCAAGGCACTGCGGGCCGCAATCCAAGCCATGACCGACCTTGATGTCGCCGGACTGGCTAAGATCGGAGGGATCAGCGAGGACGAGGTCCGGGCGTTTCTGGCCGGCGAGAGCACGCCGGACATGCCCGCGATCGATGCGATGGCAAAACACCTCGGCGTGCATCTTCCCGAGATCAACATCGTCGATTTCTTCAAGAGCGGCTACCTGCCCGAGACGCTGGTCAACTTCCTGGCGCTGCTCGGCTGGAACCCGGGCGACCAGCGGGAAGTCATGACCGTTCAGGAGTTGATCGAGTCGTTCGACCTGACCCGATTGACCAAGAGCAACAGCCTGTTCGACCGCCAGAAGCTCATCGCCTTCAACACCGAGCATCTTCGCATGCTGGCGCCCGAGAAGGTCCTCCAGCACCTGCGTGCCTATCTGACCGAGGTCGGGTCGCCCCTGCTCAGGGCCGACGACGAAACGCTTCTGCGGATCATTCGCCTGTGCGAAGGCGCGCGGACACTGGAAGACATCGACCATAAGAGCCGGTTCCTCTTCGTCGATGACGACAAAATCGAGTTCGACGAAGCCGCCGTCAGGAAGGTGTTGCTCAAGGGCGGCGCATTGGACATACTGCAGATCGTGCGGGACCGCCTGGCAACGATGAACGAATACAGCGAGCACGCTCTCGAAGAGATGCTGCGCGGGCTGGCCACCGAGAAGCAGGTCGGCCTGGGCAAGGTGGCCCAGCCGCTGCGCGTTGCGCTGTGCGGGACGACGATCAGCCTGCCGATCTTCGATTCGGTCCATCTGCTCGGCAAAGAGCGGACGCTGGCCCGTCTCGACGCCGCTCTGGAGAAATTCCGCGCGCAAGTGCCGTCGGAGTAAGGTTTGCCATGTCGCTACTGGTTACAGGCTCGATCGGAATCGACACGGTTAAGACGCCGCACGGGGTCAGTGAGAAGTGTCTGGGCGGCTCGTCCATCTATTTCAGCATGGCGGCCAGCTTCTTCTCGCCCGTGCGGTTCGTAGGCGTGGTCGGCGACGACTGCCCGTTCGACCTTGCCGCGATCTTCCAGGGCCGCGACGTGGACCTGCGCGGCCTGGAGGTCAGGCCGGGCAGCAAGACCTTCGTCTGGCACGGCACCTACGGGGAGAACATGAACGACCGGACGACGGACTATGTCGAGCTCAACGTGCTCCAGGAGGCGCCGCCGAGGCTGCCGAAGGCATTCCGAGACAGCCGGTTCGTCTTCCTGGCCAACACGGCGCCGGCGCTGCAGCTGGAGCTGCTCGAACAAATCATGCAGCCGACCTTCGTCGCGGCCGACACGATGAACCTCTGGATCGAGGGACATCTCGACGACCTCAAGAGGCTGCTGAAGCGAATCGATTGCCTGATCATCAACGACGACGAGGCCCGACTGCTTTCCGGCCGCTCCAATCTCGTCCAGGCCGCCAACGACGTGCTGGCGATGGGAATGAAGGTGGTGATCGTCAAGAAGGGCGAATCGGGTTCGCTGATGTGCAGCGCCGACGGGCGCAAGTTCCTGCTGCCTGCGTATCCGGCCACGCAGGTCGTGGACCCCACGGGCGCCGGCGACAGCTTTGCCGGCGGCTTGCTGGGCTGCGTCGCCCAGCAGGGCCGGGCGGATTTCGACACCCTGAAGCTGGCACTGGCGTACGGGACGGTCGTCGCCTCGTTCACGATTGCGGATTTCTCCCTGAACGGACTGACCCGGACCAGCCGCAAGGACATCGACGCCAGGCTCGAAGAGTTGCGACGACTCACAAGCTTCTAAAAAAGAATGGAAAACCCACGATGCGGTGTTTCATCGCCATTGAGATTGACGAAGACATCCGGGCCGCCCTGGGCGATCTCCAGCAGGACATCGCCGCCGAAGCGGACATCCGAAAAGGCGACGTCAAATGGGTCGGCCCCGAGGCGATGCACCTGACGCTCAAATTCCTGGGCGAGGTGCGGGACCGCGAGGTTGTCAACGTCTGCGACGCGGTGAAGGCGGTGGCGGCCCGGCATACGCCGTTCGACCTTTCCGTCAATCGGCTTGGATGTTTCGGCGGCCGCAGCGCCCGCGTGCTCTGGGTCGGGGCGGGCCTGGAGTGCCCCGAACTGCTGGAACTCCAGCAGGACCTCGAGGACGAACTGGCTTCGGCCGGCTGGCCCAAAGAGGCGCGGAAGTTCGCGGCCCATCTGACCCTGTGTCGCATTCGCAACACCAGGGCCGGCTTCGAGCTGGCCAAGATGGCCGAACAGTACAAGGATTTCGATCTTGGCACGATGCGCTGTGACTCGATATGCGTGTTTGAGAGCCAACTGAGGCCCGAAGGGCCGATTTATACGTGTCTGGGCCGTTACGAAATGCAGTAGCAGCCGGAAAACCAAGAGGCGAGACAATCACTGGAGATCAACCCCATGGCGAAAGCAAAGAAGGCAACACCGGTCGAGGGAGCCAGCGGCAAGGACGCTGCTCTGCACCGCGTGATCGCGCAGATCGAGAAACAGTACGGTCAAGGCTCCATCATGCAGATGGACGAGCATTCCTATGCGAAGATCGAAGGCATCAGCACGGGCTCGCTGTCGCTGGACATTGCGCTCGGCGGCGCCGGGATCCCGCGAGGCCGGATCACGGAGCTGTTCGGTCCGGAATCCTCCGGCAAGACCACGCTGGCCCTGCACGCCATCGCCGAAGCCCAGAAGCTGGGTGGGGTCGCGGCGTTCATCGATGCCGAACACGCCCTGGACACCACCTGGGCCAAGCGGCTCGGAGTCGACGTCAGCAGCCTGCTGGTCAGCCAGCCCGACACGGGCGAGCAGGCCCTCGACATCGCCCAGATGCTGATCGCCTCCAATTCGGTGGACATCATCGTCGTCGACTCGGTGGCGGCGCTGACGCCCAAGGCGGAAATCGAAGGCGAGATGGGCGATGCCCACGTCGGCCTTCAGGCCCGCCTGATGAGCCAGGCGATGCGAAAGCTCACTGCGATCATCAACAAGAGCCGAACGGCCCTGGTCTTCATCAACCAGATCCGCATGAAGATCGGCGTCATGTTCGGAAACCCCGAGACGACGCCGGGCGGCAAGGCTCTGAAATTCTACAGTTCCGTCCGCGTCGATCTGCGGCGGATCACCACGCTCAAGGACGCCAAAGGCGCCATCGGCTCTCGCGTCCGCGCGCGGATCGTCAAGAACAAGATCGCCCCGCCCTTCCGCGAGACCGAGTTCGACATCATGTTCGACAGTGGTATCAGCTACGAGGGCGACCTGCTCGACCTGGCCCTGGCGTCGGAGGTGGTGCAGCGAAGCGGGGCCTGGCTTAACTACGGCGATCTGCGCCTTGGGCAGGGACGTGAAAACGCCAAGACGTACCTGGTCGAGAATCCCGACCTCCGCAACGAGATCCGGGACAAGGTGCTGGCCACCAAAGGCCTGAGCGATCTCGTGAAGGAGAAAACACCGGGCGAACCGTCCGAGGACTAAGCAATGGGAATCCTGTACCGACTGTCGATGAGAGTCCTCCTCTGGACGCTCCTGCTGCTCTGCACGGCCGCCGCGTTGCCCGCACACGCCGGTGAAGAAGCCGGACCGCGCTGGTGGAAGGGCAACCTGCACAGCCATTCCTTCTGGAGCGATGGCGACGACTTCCCCGAGATGGTCGTGCAGTGGTATCGCGAGCACGGTTACCACTTCCTGGCGTTGTCCGACCACAACGTGCTGTCACAAGGTCAGCGCTGGATGGTGGTCGGTGAGAATCGGCAAGCTGCATTCGACAAGTATCTTGCCCGATTCGGGAACGATTGGGTGCAGACGCGGAAGAATGAAAAGGGGCAAACCGAAGTCCGACTCAAACCCTTAACGGAATTCCGCTGTCTCTTTGAAGAGCCCGGGCAATTTCTGCTGATCCAGTCCGAAGAGATCACCGACAAGGCCCATCTGAACGGCATTAATCTCATCGAGCTGATCCCGCCCCAGGGGGGCGAGACGATGGCCGAACTGCTCCAGAACAATATCGACGCCGTCCTGGCCCAGCAGAAAAGGACCGGCCAGACCATGCTCGTGCATGTGAACCATCCGAATTTCCAGTGGGCCCTGACGGCTGAAGACATGATCGGGCTCAAGGACTTTCTGTTCTTCGAGGTCTATAACGCCCACGGCTACGTGAACAACGACGGCGATTTACAACGGGCCGGCACGGAACGGATGTGGGACATCGTCCTGACCAATCGCCTGGCCGAATCCAGGATGGGCATCGTGTACGGCGTCGCCACGGACGACGCGCACAACTATCACACGTTCGATGCTCGCGCCGCCAACCCGGGCCAGGCCTGGGTCGTCGTCCGAGCAGCGAAATTGACGCCGGAATCGATCATCGCGGCCATGAACGCCGGCAATTTCTACTGCTCCACCGGGGTGACGCTGAAAGACGTTGCGTTCGACGGCAGAATCCTGACCGTTGCCGTGGATCCGCAGCCCGGGGTCCACTACACCACGCAGTTCATCGGTACGCGCCGAGGCTACGATCCACAGAGCCAGGTCGTGACCGATGCGGAAGGCAAGGAGATCCGCACGACGCGACGCTACAGCAAGGACATCGGCGCGGTATTGGCCGAAGTCGAGGGCACCGTTGCCCGCTGCGCGTTCCAGGGTGACGAGATGTACGTTCGTGCGAAGGTGATCTCCTCGCGGAAGAACGAGAAATCCCACGTGCCGGACGAGTGCGAATCCGCATGGGTACAGCCGGCCCGCGGTCGTGGACTGAAGGACCTGTAGGATCGTCGCTTGTCGAACAAGAATCCCGATGGATATCGGGACAGAACCTGGATGGAACCACTGTAAATAACCTGACCAGAGGTATAAAACATCGTGTTAACCGCCCGCGAAATCCGAAAGAGTTTCATCGAGTTCTTTCTTGGAAAAGGCCATACCTTTGTTCCCAGTTCGCCGCTCGTGCCGCATGGCGATGAGACGCTGCTGTTCACGAACGCCGGGATGAACCAGTTCAAGGACATCTTCGTGGGCCTGACGCCGCCGCCGTGGCCGCGGGCCGTCAACAGCCAGAAATGCCTTCGCGTCAGCGGCAAACACAATGACCTCGAAGAGGTCGGCAAAGACACCCGCCATCACACGTTCTTCGAGATGCTGGGCAACTGGTCGTTCGGGGACTACTTCAAGGCCGAGGCAATCGAGTGGGCGTGGGAGCTTCTCACCAAGGTCTGGCAGATCGATCCGGATCGGTTGTGGGCGTCGGTCTTCGCGGGGGACGAGAAAGACGGCCTGCCCCAGGACGAAGAAGCGGCACGACTCTGGACGAAGGTCACGCCAATCCGGCCCGAGCGCGTGCTGGAGTTCGGCAAGAAGGACAATTTCTGGGAGATGGGCGACACCGGTCCATGCGGCCCGTGCAGCGAGATTCATATCGACCTCGGTCCCGAAGCGTGTGACATGAAGGACGTGCCAGGCCACCGCTGCGGCGTCAACGGCGACTGCGCCCGGTTCATCGAGCTGTGGAATCTGGTCTTCATCCAGTACAACCGCCAGCCTTCGGGCGGTCTGGTCCCGCTTTCGGCGCACGGGGTGGACACCGGCGCCGGTCTCGAACGCATCGTCGCGGTGCTCCAGAACCAGCGGAGCAACTACGACACCGACCTGTTCATGCCGATTATCCAGCGCACGAGCGAGCTGAGCGGGCATACGTATACGTCGCGACTGGGCAACAAGACGGACAACGCGTTCCGCGTGATCGCCGACCACATTCGCACGCTGGTGTTCGCCATCACCGACGGCGTGACCCCGTCGAACGACGGGCGGGGCTACGTCATTCGCCGCATCCTCCGGCGGGCGTCGCGATTCGGGCGGGAGCTCGACATGCACGAGCCCTTCCTGCACAAGCTGATTCCCGTCGTGATCGAGGTGCTGGGCGAAGCTTTTCCCGAGATCCGAGATCGGGCCGCACATGTCGCAACCGTCGTGGAGGCGGAAGAGGCCAGTTTCGGCCGGACGCTCGACCGCGGGCTGGAGATCTTCCGCAGCGCCGCCAACCGAGCCGCCGAGACCCCCGACAAAACCATTCCGGGCGACGATGCCTTCCAGCTTTACGACACCTACGGCTTCCCACTCGACCTGACGCAACTGATGGCCCAGGAGCGAGGTCTGGCGGTGGACACCGATCGTTTTGCCCGGTTAATGGATGAGCAGCGACAGCGGGCCCGGGCCGCCAAAAAGAGCGACGCCCTGCTGGCCAACCTGACGGACAACGAGTTGCCGACCACGGAAGACGTGCACAAGTACCGCACGGATCGCTGCGACGGCACATTGGTCGGCTGGATCGATCCGGAGGGCTTCAAGAAGCAGGGTCAGGTGCCTCGCGACGTCGAGGTGGGTCTGGTTCTCGATAAGACGTGTTTCTACGCCGAGTCGGGCGGCCAGGTCGGCGATTGCGGCGTGATCGTCGCCAACGGCAGCGAGTTCGTCGTCGAAACCACGATGCGGATCGCCAACTGCGTCGTCCATCGGGGCAGGCTGACCAGGGGCTCGCTCAGCGCGGGCCAGGCCGTCACCGCGATGGTCAACAAGGACCGCAACGCCATCAAGAAGAACCACACCGCCACCCACCTGCTCCAGTGGGCGTTGCAGCAGGTGCTCGGCAAATCCGTGTCCCAACAGGGCAGCTACGTGGGACCCGACTACCTTCGCTTCGACTTCACGTATCCCAAGGCGCCGACCAAAGAGGAACTGGCCAGGGTGGAGGCCCTCGTCCGCGAGAAGATCGCATCCGATCTGCCCGTGACCTGGACGGTGATGCCCAAGGACCAGGCGCAGAAGCTCGGGGCGATGGCGCTGTTCGGCGAGAAATACGGCGACGAGGTCCGCGTCGTGGCCGTGGGGGCCGGCAGCGAGAACGAGCTCGACAGGGCGTTCAGCCGGGAGTTCTGCGGCGGGACCCACGTCGACCGGCTCGGCTCGATCGGCGGCTTCAAGATCCTCAAAGAGGAAAGCATCTCCGCCGGCGTTCGCCGCATCACTGCGATGACCGGCGCCGCCCTCATGGCCCATCTCGAACAGGCCGGCGAGGTCGTCGACCGCCTGACCGCCCTGCTCCAGATCCCGGCCGACAAACTCGCCGACCGCGTCGCACAGCTCATGGAAGACAACAAGAAGCTGGCCAAGGAGCTCAAGACCGCCTCCAAGACCGCCGGACCCGACACGCTGGCCGAGGCCCGTGATCTGCTCGATGCCTGTGAAAAGGCGGGAGATTCCTCGATTATCGTCGGCCGCCTCGCATCTACCTCCATAGAGCGGGCCCGTGAGGCCGTGGACATGCTCAAGAAGAAGGCAGGCTCGGCCGCTATCGTGCTGGGCTTCGAGGAAGACGGCAAGGCAACGCTGCTGGCCGGCGTGACAGACGACCTGGTCAAGAAGGGCCTCAAGGCCGGCGATGTCATCAAGGAGATCGCCCCCATCGTCGGTGGCGGTGGTGGCGGCCGGCCCCAGATGGCCCAGGCCGGCGGCAAAGACCCCGCCAGACTGGATGACGCTCTCGCCAAGGCTCGCGAGCTGATCGGGCAGAAGCTATCGTAGAGTGAAGCGTGTGCGAGAGGGAGGCGGCCATGACGCAGAAAGAACAGATTTGCAGCAAGGCTGTGGAGCTCCTGGAGAATGAACCGCGTGGTCTTCGCTGCTCGGAACTAATGCGCAGGCTGAAACAGGGACTTCCGAGTATCAAAGATGCCTCGTTTCATTGGACAATCCCGGATCTCCACGTGCATTGTCCCGAGCAGATACTCAAACCGGCGAGGGGGTTGTTCCTTCACGCGAAGTTCCGGGACACGACACTGGAAAACGACATCCAGCTTGTGGAAAAGACGAGCCGCAAGAACACCGAGGACGAGTTCTACGAATCCTTTGCGGCCTACCTGGCAGATGAGTTGGAGGAGTGTAGCAGGGCCATTGCCCTGGGAGGCAACTGCTTCAGAGACAAATGGGGAACGCCGGATGTCGTTGGCATTCTATCCCCAAGGCCCAGCGATATTCTCAAATTCTCCACTGAGATTATTTCTGCAGAAATCAAGACTGACGTCAGCGCTCTCATCACGGCCTTCGGCCAAGCGTGTTCCTACAGACTCTTTTCGCACAAGGTCTATCTGGTCATACCGAATTCTGTCTCCGAATCCGATCTGGCCCGCCTTGACGCATTGTGTCGTGTCTTCGGACTCGGGCTCATCCTCTTTGATGCGGAGAACCCCCAAGAGCCAAGCTACCAGATCAGGGTCCGCGCCACGAAGCACGAGCCCGATATGTTCTACGCCAACAGGAATCTGAAGGTTGTCGAGGATAAGTTGTTTGGGTAGGCAGAGCATGGTATGCCAATGTGTGTGCTGTGTGAGACTTCATGCCTCGTCAGTGGTGGCGGCCGGCCCCAGATGGCCCAGGCCGGCGGCAAAGACCCCGCCCGGCTCGACGATGCCCTGGGCAGAGCCCGAGAGATGATCCGAGCAGCCTTGGCCGGACAGGCTTGAATGCCACCACAGGAGTCCGGAAGGTGGCCACACACGTGGTTTCGGTCTTCCGGTGCCCGTGCGATTGAGAATTGATCGAAGGATTGCGGGCGTCGAGCGTCCATAGTCTTGGACAGTCGAATTCGGAGCGCCGAGTTCTGCCCGGAAGTCCTTGTTCTTTCGACGGTAGTGTCGTGATTCACTTCCAGTGCGGTCATTGTGGACGGAGGTTCAAGGTCCCCGAGACCAGTGCGGGCAAGGCCGGCCGCTGTCCCCAATGCGGGAACAAAATGGTGATTCCGCCAGCGGATGAACTGGCCCTCGTGCAGGACCCCGTTGCGACGGCACCGCCCCAGTCCTCTCAACCTGCCGCTGCCTCCGCCCCGATCACCGCGGCGCATCGGGCGCAGGAGGCGGAGGCGCGACGGCGCGAGCGAGAGACGCTGGAGTGGCTCGGCAGTCCCCCACCGAAGCCCGAGCCCACCGGCGAGCGGAAATTCTACTGGCTTTTCGACATCCTGCTGTACCCGTTCAGCATCACGGGCATCGTGACCATGGCGGTGATCGTCGGCTTTCCGTTGGTCAGAGCCTTCCTAAGGTCGGTCCTGCCGCTGTTCGGGCCGTGGAGACATGGGGCGTTCCTCCTCATCAGGTTCACCTTAGGCCTCTACGTCGCCTGGTATCTCGCAGAGTGCGTCTATGACAGCGCCAAAGGCGGCACGCGAGCACCGGATGTGCTCGACGCCGACACCAGCCTCGGGGCCCTGTGGTCCCGCGTCTCGTCGCTGCTGGGCGTGTATATCCTGTATGGCCTGCCGGTCGCGCTCTATGCCGGCATTGCGCGTAGATTCGACGCAACCTTCTGGGCCCTCGCGGCCTGGGCGGTGTTCCTGTTCCCCATGGCCCTGATGGCCATGGTCATCTACGACTCCCCCTCCGCTCTGAACCCCCTGTTTGTGCTCAACTCGATCCGTCGCGTGTGCCTGCCGTACATAGGCCTGGTGGCCTGCCTGATTGGGATGGCCGCCCTGTTCGCGGTGCTGCCGGCGATGTTTCGGCCGGCACCGCCGCCGGGGGCCGTCGGCGCATTCGGCCTTCTCAGTCTGATAGTCGGCGCCTACGGCTCATTCATCTTCGCCCACGTCCTCGGTCGGTTCTACTGGCGCTATCGCGACCGGCTGGATTGGGGCATATGAGCGCTGTGGCTACAGGCGGATCTGGACGCTGCGGGCGTGGGCGTCGAGCCCTTCGACCCGGGCCAAGCGGATGATGTCGTCGGCGCAGGCGGCCAATCGCTCGGCGCTGTATTCGATCAGGCTGATGGACTTGAGGAAGTCATTGCTGGTCAGGGCGCTGGAGAACTTGGCCCGCGTTCCGGTGGGCAGGGTGTGGCTCGGCCCGGCCCAATAATCGCCGACCGCCACCGGCGTGTGCGGACCGATGAAGATCGCTCCGGCGTTGGTGATGCGGTCCGCAATCGCCCTGCTGCGCGAGCCGCACTGGATCTCCAGATGTTCGGAGGCGAATTCGTTCGCCAGGTCCACGGCCGCATCCATATCCGCCAGCACGATAATGCGGCTGAATCGCTCCAGCGACGCCCTGGCTTCATCCGCGCGGGGAAGCTGCGCGAGCTGCGAGCCGAGCTGCGCGACGACGGCACGGGCCAGCGCTTCGGAGTCGGTCGCCACGACGGCACTGCTGTCGGCGGCGTGCTCGGCTTGGCTGAGCATGTCGGCCGCAACCCAGGCGGGATCGGCGTCGTCGTTGGCGATGATGAACACCTCGCTCGGCCCGGCGATCGAGTCGATCCCCACGTAATCGCCCGCGACGTTCTTCTTGGCCGCCTGGACCCAGGAGTTGCCCGGCCCGACGATTATATCCACCTTGCGAATGCTCTGCGTCCCACAGGCCAGGGCGCCCACCGCCTGCACACCGCCGATGCGATAGACCTCCTCGACGCCCAGCTCGTGACAGACCGCCAGGATAACCGGGTGAATACTGCCCTCGTGACGCGGCGGCGAGACTACCGCAATCTCCCGGACGCCCGCCACCTGGGCGGGGACCACGGTCATGATGACCGTCGAGGGCAGCGGCGCCGAGGCGCCGGGAACACAGACGCCGGCCCGGCGGATCGGCGTATAGCGGATTCCCGTCCCGTCGGAGAAGGCGGAATTGTGACCGAGAAAGATCTTCGCCTGATACGCGCGGACATTCTCGATGGCTCTGCGCAGTGCCGCCAGCAGCGCTGCATCCATCGAGGCATGGGCGGCAGCCAACACCTCCGGACGGACACGGAACTCGTCGGGACGAAGGCTGACCCGGTCGAACTTCTCCGTGTACGCAGCGACCGCTTCATCGCCCCGCTCGCGGATGTCACGAAGGACTTGGACGACCGTTCGATTCTGCTGGTCGTTCTCGCTCGCCGACCGCGCGGCGCCGAGCATGTCGAGCCGCAACTTCGCGAGTCTCGCCCTGGCCTGCGGGTCCGACGTCAGGATCAGCAGATTTTCCAGCCCTTCGCTCATCAGATTCTATCCACCGAAGTTGCCATGGTTGTAGACGCGGATGGCCCGTTGCAACAGCAGATACTTCCTGCCCTGGTACTCAGTGACCAGCCCGGCGACGTTGAAACGGATCGGCTGCGGGAACGCGGCGAGTCGCCGTTCGGCCTGCTCCAGGACGCGGCACGGCAGCAACTCGTAGCGAATCTCGGAGACGTTTTGGCCCAGACCGTCCGGGACAAACACTGGGCCGCCCTGGGTGAACTCGATGAAACCGATCCGGTCCACAAGCACGTGCGTTCTCGCCCGGCGTCCGGCCTCGGCTGGGGCACCCGACGCGCCGGGATCGGCCTGCCCGCGCTGAGGGCCACGGGCCTGCCGTCGGGTCCTGATCCGATCGAGCACCTCCTCGGGGATCTCCAGCGGACCACCGGGCCCAACTTCCGCATCCGACACCGTCTCGCGACGTTCCCCAGGCTCCTCCTGCGGCGCGTTGGCATCCTTCAGCTTGCTCAGAGGCAGGTAGTAGCTCGGAAACAGGTAGTTCGCCCCGCGGTACCGCGTCACCAGGGCGCTGAGCCGGTAGCGAGGCAGGAGGCGCTCGTTGGCGTCGGCGATCATGCTCTCAAGGATCGATGAAGGCAGCACCTGGAGCTGCGAACCGGCCGGAAGCGCGCCGCCGACGCCGTTGACGTCCCGAACGAACTGGAACAGCCACAGATCGTTGCTGTCGCTGCGCGCCAGCATGCCGTCGGTCGCCTGAAGGACCGTGCCGTCCGGCACCAGCGGAGCGGTCGAGGTCTCGGCCGCGTTCGCCGAAATCCCCGCCAGCAGGACCACCCCAAAAACCATCCTTGCGACACTCATCCGTTTCATCCTCATCTTCATATCCTCGGGGTCAATCCCCAAGAGCTTCTTTAATGCGTTCGATCGCATCGGCCGGCCCTTCGGCGAAACGCACCTGCTCGGCGCTGCGCGGATCGTCCCGGCAGACCAGCTCGACCAGAGGCCTCCAGAAATCCCCCAACAGAACGATCGGCCTGGCCCGGTCGAAGAACTTCTTGTTCTTCAGCTCCCAGACCTTCGCCAGCTCCAGGAGCGTCCCGGTCCCGCCCGGCAGAACGACGTAGCCCATCCCCAGGCGGACCAGCGTGTCCAGACGCTCGTCGAGCGAGGCGGTCGTCACCTGCTCGCTGACGAACGCGTTGGCAACGCTGCTCTTGAACGCCGAGCAGGTCACGCCGATCACCTTCCCGCCGGCCTCGCGGGCGCCTTTGGCCGTCGCCAGCATGGTACCGCCATAGCCGCCATTGGCAACCGCAAAACCCGCCTGCGCCAGCCCCCGGCCCAACTGCTCGGCCAACGCAAACACCGGCTCGCCCGCGCGGGCCCGCGCCGTGCCGAAGACGCTGATCGTTCGCTCACGCATGGGCTTTTTCTCGCGTGTAGCTCAGCAAGCCGGCAGCCAGCAGGACCTCGCGATCCCGGCTCGACAGTTCCAGATTGCCGACAAATTCAAAGCCATCGCTTTTGCGAACAACCCTGACCGTCTGGGCGGCCTTGACCGCGCCGATCAGATCGTCGATCACCAACTCGTCGCCCGCTTCGAGCTTGTCGTAATCGGCCGGATCGGCGAACCGGATCGGAACGATGCAGAAGTTGATCAGATTGGCGCGGTGGATTCGCTCGATCGTCTTGGCAATAACCGCGCGGACGCCCAGGTACATCGGGCACAGCGCCGCATGCTCGCGCGACGAGCCTTGTCCGTAGCTCTCGCCGGCGACGATGATCCCGGCAATGCCCTTGCTCTTGAGCGCCAGCGCCCGCTCGGCAAACGTCGGCGATCCCGGCTCGTTGAAGCAGTTGAACACCACCTTCGCGTACTGGGGCACGTTCGAGCGCAGCTTGAGGAACGTTCCGGCCGGCATGATGTGGTCGGTGGTAATCTTGTCGCCGCATTTGAGCAGGACCTGGCCGTCGAGCCTCTTCGAAAGCGCCGGCGGCGCCTCGGGTACGACGATCGTGCGGCCCCGCAACACCTCGGCCTTCTTCGCCTGTGCCTCGTCCAGAGGCGGCTCGATCATGCTGTCGTCGATGTGGAACTCGGCAGGCATCTCGATCGTCGGAAACGCAATGCCCCTTCGGGCGGACAGATCGCGCGGATCAGTGATCTCGCCGGTCAGGGCCGCCGCGACCGCCGTCTCGGGACTGACCAGATAGGCCCGGTCGCCCTTGGTCCCCGTCCGCCCGGCGAAGTTGCGATTGAACGTCCGCAGGCTCACCACGTCGTCGGCGGGCGAAAAGCCCTGGCCGATGCACGGCCCGCAGGCTGATTCGAGAATCCGCGCGCCGGCGGCGATCAGATCGGCCAGCGCCCCGTTGCGGGCCAGCATGTTGAGCACTTCCCGGCTGCCCGGCGAGATGCCAAGCTCGACCATCGGATCGATGCGACGGCCCTTGAGGACCTGGGCGACCATCATCAGATCGGTGTAGCTCGAATTCGTGCAACTGCCGATCGCGACCTGGCCGACCTTGGTCCCGGCGATTTCGCGAACCGTCTTGACGTTGTCCGGCGACGAGGGACAGGCCGCCAGCGGTTCGAGCTGCGACAGGTCGATCTCGATCACCCGGTCGTACTCAGCATCGGCATCGGCCTGCAAGGGCTGATAGTCCTTCCCGCGCTTCTGGGCGATCAGGAAAGCCCGCGTCTGCTCGTCGCTGCCGAACAGGCTCGTCGTAACGCCCAGCTCGGCGCCCATGTTCGTAATCGTCGATCGCTGCGGGACGCTCAACGTCCGGACGCCGGGACCGAAGTACTCCACCGCCCAGCCCACGTTGCCCTTCGTGGAGAGGATGCTCAGCAGCTTGAGGATCACATCTTTAGCCGCGACCCAGTCGTTCAAGCGGCCCGTCAGCCTGACACCCAGCACCTTCGGACACGTCAGATAGAAGGGCCCGCCGGCCATCGCCACCGCCACATCCAGACCGCCGGCCCCGATCGCGACCATGCCGATGCCGCCGCCGGTCGGAGTGTGTGAATCGCTGCCCAGCAGCGTCGCACCGGGCTTGCCGAACCGCTCCAGGTGCACCTGATGGCAAATCCCGTTGCCGGCACGAGAATGGTAGACGCCGCTCTTGGCCGCAACGGTCTGGAGATACAGATGATCGTTGTGGTTTTCCGGCCCGAACCCCGCCATGTTGTGGTCGACATAGCTGACCGACAGGTCCGTCCGCACGCGCGGAACGCCCATCGACTCATACAGCAGAAAAGCCGTCGTGCCGGTGGCGTCCTGAGTCAGCGTCTGGTCGATGCGAATCCCGATCGGTTCGCCCGGCGCCAATCGCCCCTCCACCAGGTGCGATTGGAGTATCTTGTAGATCAACGTCTTGCCCAATGTCGTTACTCCTGATAGATCCAGAGCGGATACTTTACCAGAAATCCCGACAGAAGACAAACCCGGACCGGTCCTGTCATCCGTGGGGCGGCCCCGCGCTCCGCATCACGGGGCCACCTCGACATGCCGGGATGACACCCTCAAGCCCTCCCCTGCGCCTCTCAGCGCCACTTGTCAGGATCGTGCAGGAGCAGCGAATCCTTCCGGTTGGCCGGCTCAACTCCCGTACGTCCGCTGATGGTCGGCTGAAGGCCCCGGGCGGCCCCTTTGCCGACGGTGGAGTCGGAAATCGTGTAGATGTTGTCTTCCTCGAGCGAGCAGAACGCACGCTTGGCGAACTCGACGTGGCTGTCGAGGAACAGCACGTTCTGGCCGTCGCTCTGGTGGGCGATGGCGTTTCCCTTGATCGCCGCGTCGGAGCTGCCGTTGTACGGCGGGATGTCCGGCACAAAGTCGGTGAACACGCCGGGCTCGGCCGCCGGACTCTTGATCCACGGATTCCGGTCGGCCGCCACCGCCAGACCCGGCTCGCTCGACGTCGTCAGGTGATACTTGCCGAACGGATCGTGGTAGGAGTAGCTGCAATGATCCCACGGCGTCTTTCCGAAATCCCAGGCGTCGATCAGCTCGAACCCGACCGGGACATTCTGCTCGTCGGCCACAGTAAACTCCGTGGTTCCGGTGTCGCCCTTGCAGACGAACGACTTCGGGGTCACCTCGGCATACTTGACCAGCAGGTAGAAGCACGAGGTGATGCTCCCCTTGCCGACCGCCGTGCCGCCCATCCCGTAGGCCGCATACCGATCGCCGGCCGCCCAGTTGGGCAGCGCCCCCCACTCGCCATTCTTGCCGCCGGAACGCGGCAACTCGTTGTCGTAGTCGTTGGCATAGATCATCATGGCCTTGCCGACACCGGCCAGGTTCGTTCCGCAGGTCAGCCGGAACGCCAACTGCCGGACCCTCGACAGTGCGGGCATCAGAATGCCCATCAACAGAGCGATGATCGCAATCACGACCAACAGCTCGACTAAGGTGAAGCCTTTCCGTTCCATTTTCGTCCCCTTTCACTTCGTCGAGATCGGCGGGTCAGACCGTCTTGTGGCTACCCTATCGACAGGAATGAATCCGCCTTCGCGTCGGCCCATCCGGTCGGCGCGAGGATCACGCGGGCGCACAGACGCCCTTCGGCACAGGACGCGGACCACGGGCACCCGCCGATCCCGTTGGTTGACGCGGTCGGTCCCTGGCTCACAGTGCTGCGCCGGTCCGGAGCCGTCCCATCGGAAAGGACGACTCTCAATGCCCGACAACAGCGCGACCCGATCTCAAAGGGAAGCTCTCTCGCACGCAGCAGAACGGTGCGGCGGGATTCGAGGGGATATGGAATGAATGATAGCTACCGGATATCCTCGTCCACCCGCCTTGCTGCCCTGCTGGAAATACCCATCGCGCGGATGAGATCCCCACGACAAACAGCGAGCGTCACCGTCGTCGGCACATTCGGATGCATTTCCAAAGAGCACGTCGCGAGGTCGAAGGCGACCCCGTGCCGAAATCGCACGAGGTCGCCCTCAGAAGAAAAGGTATTACCCTCACGCAAAAGCACCCCAAGACCTTACGGCTTGGTCGGCCTTCCTGTTGTCATCTTGTCCGGATCGTGAACGAGCAGGCTGTCCTTGCGATTCATCGGTCCGTAATTCGCCGAGTAGACCGGCATCACACCCTTGGCATCGCCCGTGGCGGCGTTTGCCGACTTCGTGTAGATGTTGTCATCTTCGAGCGAGCAGAACGCGCGCTTGGCGAACTCGACGTGGCTGTCCAGGAACAGCACGTTCTGGCCGTCGCCCTGGTGCGAGATCGCATTGCCCTTCAACGCCGACTCGGTCGTCCCGTTGTACGGAGTGACGTCGGGGATGAACACCGAGAAGTCGGCTGCCTCGGCGGCCGGACTCTTGAGCCACGGGTTCCGGTCCGCCGCCACCGCCAGCCCCGGCTCGCTCGACGTCGTCAGGGCGTACTGCCCGAACGGCACGTGATACGAGTAGCTGCAATTGTCCCAGGGCGTGGCGCCGAAATCCCAGGCATCGATCATCTCGAAGTTGGTTGCGACGTTCTGCTCATCGGCCAGTTGCCACTCGGTGGTCCCGGTGTCGCCCTTGCAGACGAAAGACTTCGGGGTCACCTCGGCGTACTTGACCAGCAGATAGAAGCACGACGTGATCGTGGCCTTGCCGCCGCTGCCGTCCGCCTGGCTGACGCCATAGGCGGTATACCGATCGTTGGCCGCCCACTGCACCGGGCCGTTCCACGTGGAGAGCCGGCCGCCGGCCCGAGGCAGCTCGTCCTCATAATCGTTGGCGTAGATCAGCATGGCCTTGCCGATCCCCGCCAGGTTCGTCCCGCAGGTCAGCCGAAAGGCCAACTGCCGGACCCTTGCCAGTGCGGGCATCAGAATGCCCATCAACAGAGCGATGATCGCAATCACGACCAACAGCTCAACTAATGTGAAACCTTTCCGCTTCATGTTCGTTCTCCTTTCCGAGACGTCCGATCGGCGGGCCGGCCGTTTGCAGCAAGTCGCTGTATCTTCATGGATAAATGCGGTTGGAACGCCGGCGCACAGGCCGGCACAGGCAGCGGCAAGGGCGCACGAGAAGCCCTGTGCTGCCGGACTCGGGGAATTCTTGCCCGCCAATCTTCCGAGTTTAGGGTTTACGGCCGATGGCCGAGTCCAAGAGAGAGCTTCTATACGCAGAAGATCGACATAGTGAAGAGGATGCGCGCAGCGGACCTCGGGCGCAGAATGCGCCCGACATGGAAGACCGATGATCGCTCCGATGAGCGGAGAGGGCATCAGATGCAGGACGAGGTGGATGGAATGATGGTCCAGATGTCGGAATCACGTCCCGCAGCGGAACGCACCGTCAAACAAGACGGCTTCCCGTTTCGCGCAGCGCAGCATTTGCGGCGGCAGGGCCGTCCGGCAGAGCGAGTTCTCTGTCCTGACAGGAAAGGGACGACGGTATGAGATCCAGAATGGTAACGAATGGATGATAACTAACGATATGATGATACGTCTGTCGAGCCCACCGCGCACCCGGCGCGATCCTGCGACCAGATCCTTCACAGCCGCTTTCGAGCACTGCCACTGCTCCGTTCAGTATCCGGACACATTGTCAAAGAGCACGCCGAAGAGGAAAGGCGGCCCCGGATTGTCCGGGGCCGCCCATGAATTCAAACTACGAACTCAGACGCAATCCCGGATTAGCGGCCTCGACTAGTCGTGGCGAACTTGTCCGGGTCATGAACCAGCAAGCTGTCCTTGCGGTTCATCGGAGCATAGCTGGTCGAGTAGATCGGCATCGTACCCTTGGCGTCGCCCGTGGCGGTGTTTGCCGACTTCGTGAAGATGTTGTCATCTTCGAGCGAGCAGAACGCGCGCTTGGCGAACTCGACGTGGCTGTCCAGGAACAGCACGTTCTGGCCGTCGCCCTGGTGCGCGATGGCATTGCCCTTCAGCGCCGTCTCGGTCGTCCCGTTGTACGGAGTGACGTCGGGGTTGAACTGCGTGAAGTCGCCCGCGTCGGCCGCCGGGCTCTTGATCCACGGATTCCTCTCCGAGGCCACTGCCAGCCCCGGCTCGCTCGACGTCGTCAGGGCGTACTGCCCGAACGGAATGTGGTACGAATAGCTGCAATTGTCCACGGGCTTCGCGCCGAAGTCCCAGGCATCGATCATCTCGAAGCCGGTTGTGACGTTCGTCTCATCGGCCAGTTGCCACTCGGTGGTCCCGGTGTCGCCCTTGCAGACGAACGACTTCGGGGTCACTTCGGCGTACTTGACCAGCAGGTAGAAGCACGACGTGATCGTGGCCTTGCCGCCGCTGCCGTCCGTCGGGCTCACGCCGTAGGCCGTATAGCGATCGGCCGCTGCCCACACGACCGGGCCGTTCCACTGGGACAGCCGGCCGCCGGCACGGGGCAGCTCGTCCTCGTAGTCGTTGGCGTAGATCAGCATGGCCTTGCCGATGCCCGCCAGGTTGGTGCCGCAGGTCATTCTGAATGCCAGTTGCCGAACGCGGGCCAGCGCCGGCATCAGAATGCCCATCAGCAGAGCGATGATCGCGATAACGACCAGCAGCTCGACCAGGGTAAAACCTTTTCTTCTCATGGTGTTCTCCTTTCGTTGCTTCAGAGATTCGCAGACCGACCGCTCTTCAACAGACCACTTTGGCGATAGTACCGATGAATCCTTTTGCCACCCGACCGGCAAATACGCGCGCCGCGAATCTCCTGAGCACATACGTCTTGGACAGAAAGAGACGGCCGGCCGGTTTCAAACGCCTGTTTTATAGGAACATGAACCCGTGGGCACAAGAGCCCAGCACTCCTCACAGCAGGAAAACTCGTTCGTTTCCCAACGTTCCGCAGCAGGCAGGCTTTGATATGAAGATGCTGACAAGAATATGATGACAGTTCGAAATATGATATACGGCCTCAGACAAGCCTACCTGAGTACAACTGCATCTTAACAGACCCAAAGAGGTCTGTCAATGTCTTTTCGCAATTTTCGGCCCCTGCCTTGAATTTTTTTGGACATCTCTTAAGATTCAGCCGTTTTCCCGGTTTTGGAGATTCGCATGGAGGACAATCAGAACGTGAAAATCGACGCTATCAGGCGGCAGCTTTCCGCGTGCGGCCAGAGCCATCTTCTGAGTTTCTGGGATCAACTGGGCCCGGCCGAGCGAGCCGGTCTGGTCGAACAGATCCGCGAACTGGACCTGGACAGAATCCCAACCTGGGTCGAGACTCTGGTCCTGCATGCACCGAAAACCCCAGTTGGGCACAAGGATTTCCAGCCGGCGTCATCGTACGGAATCGCGCCCGCCACCGACGCCGAACGGCGAAAGTATGAAGACGCCGTCAAACTTGGCAAAGAACTGATCGCGGCGGGAAAGGTGGCTGCTTTCGTCGTGGCCGGAGGCCAAGGGACCCGTCTTGGATTCGACGGTCCCAAGGGCAACTATCCTATCAGCCCGGTCAGGAACAAGACGCTTTTCCAGATCTTCGCCGAGACCATCAAGGCCGTTTCCCGACGCTACCGCACCATCTGCCCCTGGTACATCATGACCAGTCCGATGAACCACGAGGCGACGGTGCGAATCTTCGAATCCAATGATTTCTACGGTCTGGACCGGGGCAATGTTTTGATCTTCCAGCAGGGCACGCTACCCAATTTCGGGTTTGATGGGAAGATTCTGATGGCCGACAAGGCCTCCATCGCCCGCTCCCCCGACGGCCACGGCGGCAGCATCCGGGCGCTGGCCCGCAGCGGCGCGCTGGCAGACATGAAGAAACGCGGCGTGCAATACCTCAGCTACTGGCAGGTTGACAACCCGCTGGTAAAGCTCTTCGATCCGCTCTTCATCGGCCTGCACGCCATCGATGGAGCGCAAATGTCCTCCAAAGCAGTAATTAAGAACAATCCCAAAGAGAAGGTCGGCAATTTCTGCCTCGTTGACGGCAAGATGACCGTCATCGAGTACAGCGATCTGGACGACAGTCTGGCGGAGAGACGAAACCCCGATGGGTCACTGGTGTTTCGCCTCGGCAGCATTGCCATCCACATCATCAGTACCGACTTCATCGAAAAGCTCAACACAAAAGGTTTCTCGCTACCCCTGCACCGGGCAGTCAAGAAGATCCCACATATCGATTCACGGGGCAATCCTGTCGAACCGGCCGAACCCAACGGCATCAAGCTCGAGTCGTTTATCTTTGATGCCCTGCCGATGGCGGAGCGTTCGATCATACTTGACATCGATCGCGCCGAGCAGTTCGCCCCGACCAAGAACGCCACAGGCGTCGACAGCGCCGAATCGACCCGGGTGATGATGGTGGAGAGGGCCGCCAAGTGGCTCGAGTCGGCAGGCGTCAAGGTGCCGCGAAAACCGGACGGCTCCCCGGACTGCCTGCTGGAGATCGCTCCGTCTTTCGCCCTCGAACCCGAAGACCTGCGAGCCAAGACGGACCGGATCCCGCCAATCCAGCCGGGAGACCGGCTCTATCTCGGTGGGACGTAAAGATCAAGAGGCAAGAATCAAGATTGCTGAATCCCCCGTCGGCGGATGACCTCCTCGATCTTGACCTTTGATTCTTGAATCTTGATTTTCCGAGGTTACTTCGTGGAGAACTTGTGTACGGTCCGGCTGGTGAAGGTTTGCCCCGGCTCCAGGACTGTGGACGGGAAATTGGGTTTGTTTGGCGAGTCGGGAAAGTGTTGGGTCTCCAGGCAGAACCCGGCGTGTTTGTCATACCGGCTGCCGCCCTTACCCGCCAATCCATTAAGGAAATTGCCCGTGTAAAGCTGGACCCCCGGCTCGGTGGTGTTGATTTCCATGACGCGGCCTGAGCCGGGTTCGCGCACTTGGGCGCAGCGTTTCATATCGCCCGGCTGGCCTGTCAGAACATAGTTGTGATCGTACCCGTTTCCGGTCTGCCGAATCCGCGAACCGATCGGCCTGGTCCGTATGAAATCCAGCGGGGTGTCCAGAACACTGGCAAAAACACCCGTCGGAATCAGCCCCTTGTCGATGAGCGTGAACTTCTCCGCATGGAGCTGAAGTTCGTGGCCCAGAATATCGCCATGGCCCTGCCCCGCGAGGTTCCAGTAGCTGTGATTCGTCAGATTGACCACCGTCTTCCTGTCGGTGCGGGCTTCGTAGCTGATCCAGAGTTCATCGGCGTTCGTCAGCCTGTAGGTCACGGTGCACTGGAGATTGCCCGGGTAACCTTCTTCTCCGTCGGCGCTCAGATAGCTCATCTTGACCCAGGCCTCATCCTCCGTCGCCACCACCTCTTTCGTATGCCACATGACCTTGTCGAAGCCCTTGATCCCGCCGTGCAGATGATTCGGCCCGTTGTTGGCCGCCAGTTTGTATTCGACCCCATCCAGCTTGAACTTGGCGCCGCCGATGCGATTGGCGTAGCGGCCTACGGTGGCCCCCATATATGCGGTGTGGCCGAGGTAGCCCTGCAAGTCATCGAATCCCAACACGACGTCGTCGAGGTTGCCGTGTCGATCCGGCACGTATAAGGAAACGAGCGTCGCCCCGTAGTCCGTGACCCGCGCCCGCAGTCCTTTCGAATTGGCGAGCGTGTACACGAAAGCCTCGTGGCCTTCTGCGGTTCGTCCAAACGGTTCCTTATGCGCGTTCATAAGCACGTTTCCTTCCAAACAACATGTGGGCGAGGTCCTGATGCGTCGTGCGGTACGCAGCCCGCAAGACGCGCAACGCAAGACGGATTCGGAGTATACAGAGCCACCTGCGGCCTGTCAAAGCGCTTTGGACCGGCAGGGGAAGCCGACGGAGACCCCCTCCAGAATGAACCGTGGCTCCGGCGCAAGGGGCCGGAGCCACGGGAGGTGCTCTCTTAGAAGTAAACCGGGCTTGGGCGGCTACGGAGCGACGACACCCACCAGCTCGATCTCGGCGATCTGCATGCTGTTGACCGAGCCGCCGACCGGCCCGCGAATGGACGGAAACAGAAGCTGATAGCTCGTATACGCCGTGGTGTTCTCGAACGTGATCGGCGTACTGTTCTTCGCGAAGCGAGGCCATTCCATCGCCCCGGCGAAGTCGGCGATGTCCCCGGCGGCGATCAGCGCGTACGACCCGTCAATCCCGTTGTTCGAGCCGTACAGTTCAAAGGTGATCGGGTCGCGCCCGGGTACGTCGTTGGCCGTCGTCAGCGCCAGGGCCGTTACCACCGTCGCCCCGACGGACGGCGTCACCCGAATCCCGCTGGGACCGATGTCGCCCTTGAAGTGCAGGAACTTCGTGCTGATGTTATCGTCGATGGCCAAGTTCGGCGTCTCGGCCGCCGGCCAATCCCCGTCGTTCGGAACGCCCTGGACTACGTCACCGGGACCGGTCACATCGGCGGCAACATGGTAGGTCAGCGGCGTGCCGAAGCTGATGTCGTCGATGAAGATCAGGCCGCTGCCGCCGGCCGTCGGACTGGTGCGATTG
>ERZ795052.1916-NODE-1916-length-26918-cov-5.575550_pt1 | contig 26918 bp, 18 predicted proteins | sample MGYA00375136_ERZ795052 | MGnify/ENA primary metagenome ERZ795052 (study PRJEB30181, sample SAMN05720156) | activated sludge metagenome | isolation source: Anaerobic digester | place: Japan | collected 2015-05-26 ... | reverse complement strand
GGAGGCCCTCGATTTTCGCCGAACTGCTGTTGAGATGGAAGAGGGCTTCGTAGGTGTGAGGGCGGTCATCGGCGGGCTCGAGTTGGTCCACGATGACAAAGCAGTCGGGTTTCAGAAAGAACACGTGCCGGGTGTGGATGGCGATGGGGGCGCCGTTTTTTCCCCAGCCTTCGTCGTAGCGGCCGGCGGCATAATCGGTGTCGGCGCTGGATTCCCAAAGGTGCGGAAGGGGGGATTGGACGACGAAGGTTTCGCGGGGAAGCCGTCGCCGGTTCTGTTCGAGGCCGTCCACCAGCACGAGGTTGTGAGCGTGGCTGCCGAGGACATAGCGTCGCCATTGGCTGGCGTCGTAAGTGTAAACGCCGCCTTCAATGAGAAGGGGCATGCCATAGGCGGTGAGGATGACGCTGAGTTTGTCCTCGTGCTGATGGCCCAAGCCGAAAGGGCCGGCTTCGAAGCCCAGCCAGACGGCATCCGGGTCCCAACCGGAACGCATGAAGAACTGGCCGGCGCAGGGGAAGGCGCACGAGGTTGGCGTGGGCGGACGGCCGCGGTTGCCGCCACTGGCCGCCCACTGGAAGTCTTCGCGGGCGGGAAACAAGGCGGCGGCTTCGTCCATGTAACTGGTGATGCTGCCGCTTCCCGAATCATTGAGCGGTGGCATGTGGAAGCCGGGCTGCATGGACAGGAGGAGATAGTCGAACATTTTCTCGAGCTTGGGCACGTAGGCGGCGGGCAGCTCGAAGCCGGTGCGGCCGATCAGGCGGACGGGGCCGAGGAAGTTCCGCAGCGCCACGGCGTGATAGCCGGGCGCAAGCTCCATCTGGGCGCCATCGGGATAGACCTGGGCGTCCAATTCGCGGAGCAGCCGGTCTGCGGCCGTCTCACGCCAGCGGGCGGCGTCTTTGAATTCCGGGAACAAAGCGCCAATGTGATAGAGGCCATTGGCTTCCATGGTCAGCCAGTTGCCGTGGGTGTGAAACTTCATCAGGTAATCGGCGTGTTCGACAAAGCTGCGAAGCATCAGGACCAGGCTCTCGTCGTCGAAGGACCTGGCCGCCAGCACCCGCGGAAAAATCTCCGGCCAGACCGAGCCGGTGCGAATGCCGGCTTCGATGGTGCGCCAGCGGGAGAAGGCCCGGTTGTTGGCGCTTGCCTCGGGGACGGGGCAGGAGGAGACCCAGCTTCGAAGCTGGGCGGCAAACTCGCGGGCGTATCGTTCCTCTCCCGTGGCGTGGAAGGCGCGCGCCAGGGCGAGCCAGTGGGCATGGCGGTTGAGCTGCCAGGTCCATTCATGATTGACGGGCCATTTCGAGTCCGGCTGGGTGGTGGGGTTGAACCCCCAGTCAATGTTCGTGCCAAACTGCCATTCGATTCCAATGCTGCTCAAGCGATGCGCCAGGGCCTTTTCGGCCGCCGGGTCCCGGTATTGCGGCTCCCGGCCGATGGCCTGGGGCTCCACCTCCCAGCGCGGCCGGGCGCGGCGCCGGAAATACGCGGCCAGCTCGTGGCGGGCCGCCGGCCAATCGCTGTGCGTGACGGCCGCCTTGACGGCGGACAGTTCGGCCCGCTCGAGGTCGAGCCGGTTGAAGAATTCGGGCTCAGCCAGCCGGGGACCCGTTTCTGCCGCGGCGGCGGGGTGGAGGAAGGCGGGCAAAAGCACCAGCAGAAGGCGGAGACGATTTGACATGCGGGAACGCTAACGGGTGGAGGCCGCTTGAGGCAAGTCCGGGCCGATTTCGACGGTTCAGGCGGACGGCGGACGGCGCGTTGCCGGCCGGGAGGCGGCTGCGTGCGCGGCGAGCTCGCGTTCGGTTTTGAGGCGCAACTGGCCGCACGCCGCGTCAATGTCGTGGCCTTTTTCCTGACGAAGGGTGACGGGAACCTTTTGTTTTTGCAGCGCGGCGAGGAAGGCGCGCTGAACCGGTTCGGGAGGCCGGCGCCAGGGGAGGCCTTCGACGTGGTTGTAGGGGATGAGATTAATTTTGGCGTGGAGCCGGCGCGCGAGTTCAGCCAGGGGGCGGACCTGGTCCAAGCCATCGTTGACGCCTTCGATGAGGATGTACTCGAAGGTGATCATGCGGCCGTTCTTTTGGAGGTAGTACTCACACGCGGCCGCCAGCTCCGCCAGCGGATACTTGCGGTTGACGGGCATCAGCCGGTTGCGGGTTTGATCGGTGGCGCCGTGGAGCGAGATGGCCAGGCGGAACTGCAGCGGTTCGTCGGCCAGGCGGCGGATTTGCGGCACCAACCCGCTGGTGGAGATGGTGATCTTCCGGGCCCCAATGGCCGCTCCCCAAGGCGCATTGAGAATCTTCAAGGCTTTCAGCAAGTTCTCGTAGTTGGCGAGGGGTTCCCCCATGCCCATGATGACGAGGTTGGAGACGAGCCGGCTGGAAGCGAGCCGGGCAGCATCCGCGTCCTGCGGCGCGCCCTCGCCGGAAGGGGTCCCGGCGGGCTGCCACGGGTTTTCCTCCCGTTCAACACCCAGCACCTGGCCGACGATTTCCTCGACCGCCAGATTTCGTTTCCAGCCCTTGAGACCGCTGGCGCAGAATTTGCATCCGTAAGCGCAGCCGACCTGGGTCGAAACGCACAGCGTGTGGCGGTCGCTGGGGTCCCCGTAAAGCGCCGGATTGGCGGGGATGAGAACGCTTTCCACGAAGGACGAGTCTTGAAGGCGCCAGAGATATTTTCGGGTGGTGTCGCGCGCGCCCTGGCGGCGCTCGAGCCGCAGCGCGTCGCAGGTGAATTCGGCGCGCAATCGCTCGCGAAGGGTCAGGGGCAGATTGCTCATGACCTCCCAGGAGCCGGCCTGGCGCCGGTAAATCCACTCCAGCAACTGCCGGGCCCGGTAAGCCGGCTGGTTCCACGACTTCAGGCGGTCCTGGATTTCCTCCAGGGTCAACGATCGAATATCGGTCAACACACCGTCAATGCGTGAATGGCCCCGCGGGCAGGTCGCTCCCTCCGGCCCGGGTGCGGCCCCGCGGTTCTGGCGTCGGGCTAACCCGCCGCTGGCAGGTAGTATTTCTGCACATACTCGCGCACCATGCGGTCCGTGGTAAAGGCCGGCACGAGCGTGACCATGGCGCGGCGGATGCGCTGAATCCACTTGCGCGGAATGCCGCGCTCGTCGCGGTCATAGAACAGGGGGATGACCTCATGAGTGAGCACCTTGTAGAGGTTCGCGCTGTCCACGCGGTCCTGTTCCTCGACGGATTCGGGGTGGGAATCTTCGCCGATGGCGAAGCCGTTGGTGCCGTCGTAACCTTCCCGCCACCAGCCGTCGAGAATGCTGAGATTGAGGCAGCCATGGACCCCGCATTTCATGCCGCTGGTGCCGGAGGCCTCGAGGGGGCGGCGGGGGTTGTTGAGCCAGACGTCGCAGCCGCTGACCATCTGCCGGGCGACATGCATGTCGTAGTTTTCGAGGAACACCAGGTGCCCCTGCAAGTCGCTGAACTTGCTCAGGTGAATGATGTGCTGGATGTAGCGTTTGCCGTCGTCATCGCGCGGGTGGGCCTTGCCGGCGAAGATGAATTGAATGGGCCGTTCCCGATCCCGTGTCAGTTTCACGATGTTTTCGAACTGCTGGAAGATGAGCGGGGCGCGTTTGTAGGTGGCAAACCGGCGGGCGAAGCCGATGGTGAGCGCGTCCGGGTTCAAGAGCTGGTCGAAGGCAATGAAATCGCCGTGGCGGAGACGCTGGCCTTGGAGGAGGAGGCGGCGCCGGGCAAACTCGATGAGCTCCCGGCGGAGGTGGTAGCGCAAGGCCCAGATTTCCTCGTCCGAGATGAAGGCCGGGTCGGCCATGCGGGCCCAGAATTCGGGGCGGGTGAGCTGCTTGTCCCAGCCGGCCAGCGGCACGCGCTGTTCGGGGGGCACGGCGTTGAGGGACTGGCCGGTGAGTTTGCGCCGCCAGAAGTTGCGGACGGTGCCTTTGGTCCAGCCCAGCAAATGCACGCCGTTGGTAATGTGGCCGATGGGCACCTGCTCGACGGGGCGGTCGGGATAGAGGGAGTGCCACATGTGGCGGCTGACGCGGCCGTGGAGTTCGGAAACGGCGTTGGCGTGGCGGCTGAGCTTCAGAGCCAGCACGGTCATGCAAAAGGGTTCCTGGGCATTGTCCGGCTTGACACGGCCCAGCTTGAGGAGCTCATCGAGCGGGATTCCCAGGGCCGCCCGGTACCGGTGCATGGCGTAATCCATCAAATCGCGGCTGAACCGGTCATGTCCGGCCTCGACGGGAGTGTGGGTGGTGAAGATGCACTCGGCGCGGGTTTGGGCAATGGCATCCGGCAGGTTCAATCCGGCCTGCAGTCGCTCCCGGATCAGCTCGAGGGTCAGGAACGCCGCGTGCCCCTCGTTCATGTGGAAGACGGAGGGCTGAATTTTCAAGGTGCGCAACAGGCGCACGCCGCCGATGCCCAGCAGCATTTCCTGCAGGATGCGGGTGGTGCTGTCTCCGCCATAAACGCGGAGGCTCAGGTCGCGGAGGAGCTGCTCGTTTTGGGGAAGGTTGGTATCCAGGAGGAAGACCGGGACGCGGCCGACATTAACGCGCCAGGCCTGGAACGACACCAGGTTCATGCCAATCTCGACCTGGCAAATGAGCGGCTGGCCCTTTTCGTCCAAAACGGGCTCGAGGGGCAGGTTCTTTGGGTTGAGCAGCGTGTAGTACTCCGTCTGCCAGTTGTTGTTATCTATGGCCTGCTGGAAATAGCCCTCGCGATAGAACAGGCTTACGCCGACCATCCCGAGGTCAAGATCGCTGGCGGATTTGGTGTGGTCGCCCGCCAGCATGCCCAGGCCGCCGGCGGCGATGGGCAGGGTTTCGTGGAACCCGAACTCGGCGCAGAAGTAGGCGACCGGCCGGGAGCGCAGCGCCGGCGCGTGCTGTTGGCCCCAGGTCTGCGACTCGGCCAGATACGCGTCGAAGGATTTGAGCAAGTCCCGCACCCGCTGGGCAAAATCCGGATTGAGCAGCCGCATCCGGAGTTCGTAGTCCGAGACCTCATGGAGAATGGCCACGGCATTGTGGTAGAGATTCTGCCAGCCGCGCGGGGAGAGCTCCTGAAAAATCTCCTGCGCCTCCTGGTTCCAGGTCCACCACAAGTTGCGAGCCAGCCGGTGCAGGCCCGCGGTCAGTTCGTTCAGTTCGCCCGTTGTCAAAGTTTGGTTCGTCATAGCTTGCCGCTCCTCACCGTCGGGAGCCCAAATTGCCGCCTTCACCGTAGTGGCGTGGTGGATTCTTCGCAAACGAAAACTCCCGGACCTCGAGGTGCGGGTGAGGAAGTTTTGAGCAATTTTTTCTTGTGCGGGCGGGCGGGAAATTGCATAGTAACAGCAGTAGCGCGCCGCATCAACGGAGCGCGGTTCTTTGCCAAAGCTGACAGGGCAAATTCAAGATTTTACCCTGCCCATGCGCGTGATTAGAAACTATGTCCTTGAACCGTAGTAAATAAATCAAGGGACCTCAGTTGCGCCTGCGGCCGACAGGCCTTAACTGGAAGTCGAAAGCAGGCGGGCGGGTCCCATCTGTTTCTAATAAGTTCAAAGGAACTGTTACACACGGCACGGGTGGGGTCTTTTTTTTGGCGAGTTCCGGGTTGAGTTCGGCGGGCGGACCGGTTATCACTCGCGGTATGCGCGGAATCGGAATTGTTCTGCTGTTGGGCGGGGTGTTCTTCGGCATGCCCTCGCCGGCGGCGACGGGCCGGGTCCTGAAGGTGCTTCCCCATTATCTGGACGCCAGCGGGAAGCACACGGTCTCGCCCAGTTTGTATGACCGGGACGCCTACCAGTACCAGTTGCGCGAACAGCCCCAGCGACGGGGCGGCATGCGGTTCGATATTCATTGGAAAACCAAGGGCGCGGCGTATGCGCCCCTCCGGTTGATTCTCGAGTTGCGGGGAGTGGCCCAGGGGAGCCTGCCGAAACAATTGGTGCTGGCCAGCCCGGCCGAAGGGGGCCGGGGATGGTTCGGGCGCTGGACTCCGATCACGCTGACGGCTGCGGAGTACAAGCACATCGGAGAGGTCACAGCCTGGCGGGTGACCTTGTGGGAAGGGAACGAACTGCTTTCGGAACAAAAATCCTTTTTGTGGTAGCCTTACGGACCTGCATGGCTTGGAGCCGCGCTGCCGGATGCGTTCGGGGCGCACTGGCGGCGGGCCTGCTTGCTGTGGGCGGGTCGGGGGGGGCAGCGGCCGGCGTCGTGCCGGATTACCGGGTGGGAGAGGTGGCCACCCAGGCGGTGGTGACGCCGTTTCCGCTGGTGGTGGTAGATCCCGAGAAGACGGCTGTCCTCAGGGCGAAGGAGGCGGGCAAGGTCCAGGTGCTGTGCCGGTATTACACCAACGCGCCCGATATGGCCGAGGCGGATTTGCGCGAGCTGTTTTTGCAGACGCGCACGAACTTCCTGCAACGCATGCAAGGGAGTTTCAAACGGGCCCGGGTTGACGAGGCGACGGTCGCCTCGCCCCGCTTCGCGCGGTTTGTCGAGAATTTTCAACGGCAGAACCGTTTGCTGCCGGTTACCACGAACCTGGCCGCGCTGTGGGCGCAGCGACAATCCGACCGGGTGTTGCAGGCGTCGCTGGCGGCCGCGCTTCGGGAAACCACTTCGCGGCCGATTCGAGCCCAGGCGGTTCCGGCCGAGTTGAAATTGGGGCCGACGCTTCGGCTGGTGCCGGTGGGGGCTGGGGAGGAGTCGCTTTCGCTGGAACTGGCCAGGCAGCGCGCTTATCCGGTGGCGCGCAGCAATGTGGTGCTCCTGGCCCAGGCGCGGGCGGACTTTGTGGCGGGGCTGCCGGAAGAGGCAAGGGGCTTGGGGCAGTTCCTCGCCGGACGCATCCAGGCGAATTGCATCCCGGACGCGGTGCTGACGCGGCAGGCGCGCGCGGAGCAAACGGAACACTTGCTGGCCGCGGACCGCTACCAGGCGGGGCAGGTGCTGGTCAGGGAGGGCGAAATTGTCACGGCCCGCGTCCGTGCCGCCTTGGACTTGTTGCGCGAAAAAAGCGCGCTGGCCGAGTGGAGTCAGGCGCGCCAGGCACTGCCGCCCCGGGAAATCCGGCGCGAGTGGATTGTCCTGGGCGGCGGCGGGGCCCTGGGACTGGCGGGGGTCGCGGCCTGGCTGATTTCGAGGCGCCGGAGCGGGATGCGCCTGTTGCCCGCGCGGTTGGCTGGCGATGGAAGCCGGGCCACCATCGTTTCCTGTCCTGCGTGTTCCCAGACCATTGTCGTGCCCGGGCCAGGGGAGGGAGTGGGCGGGGTGCCGGAGCCCTGGATTCCCCACGTGATGCGGCTGTTGAAGGACCGGCTGCTGCAGCGGTTGCTGGCCCAGCGGGCGGGCTTGATGGATACCCAACAACTGGCGGCGGCGGAGCTGGCGGAGTTGGAGGCCCGGCTGCAGAAAATGCAGGCGCCCTTGCAGGAACGCCTGCGAGCCTATGAGGCCCGAATCATCGAGTTGGAGCGGGAGCTGGCCCGGAAGGGAGAGGAGAATCGCGAGCTGATCCGGGCGAGAATCCAGGTCATGCGGACCCAGATGGCGGCGGTTCGAAACCGGCTGGAGGTCAACTGAACGGTGGCGGCCTCGAGGGGACTGGCGCAAAGGTCCGACCCCCGCAAAGGCAGCGACAGTCAAAGGCAGTGAGCTTGACTTGGTGGCGGGATGCCGCAACATCAGTTTGTGGGCCTGTTTACAATTCAGAGCGAGTTCCACTACGACATCGTCCGCAAGCTTTACGAGGGCGGGATGGGGATCGTGTACGAGGCGGAGCAGCATGGGGCCCGCGGTTTCATCAAGCGAGTGGCCATCAAGGTCATCCGCCAGAATTACGCGGATCAAAAGCAGTTCATCGAGAATTTTATCGGGGAGGCCAAGCTGGTGGCGGACCTGATCCACACCAACATTGTTCAGACCTACCACCTGGGCCAGACCCAGAATGTTTATTTCATTGCGATGGAACTGATTCGGGGGGTGAATCTCGAGCAGTTCTCCCAGCAACTGGCCGCGAAGCGGACCCTTCTTCCGGTCGAACTGGCCGTGTTCATTGTCAGCCGGGTGGCCCGGGGTCTGGCTTACGCGCATGCCAAAACCGACAGCCAGGGCCGTCCCTTGGGGATTGTGCACCGGGATGTGAGCTTCAAGAACATCATGATTGCCTTCGAGGGGGACGTCAAACTGACGGATTTCGGGATTGCCAAGGCCCGTGGCTTTCTGGTGGACAATGAAGGGGAGGTGGTGGCGGGGAAGGCGGATTACATGAGTCCCGAGCAGGCGAATTTCAAGATTACGGACAAGCGGTCGGACCTGTTTTCGGCCGGGGTGGTGCTGGCGCACCTGCTGCTGGGGCGCAACCTGTTCAAGGGGGCGACGGCGGAGGAATCGCGCAAGCGGATGATTGAAATGCCGATTCCCGATTTTCGGGCGCTGGACCCGCGGGTGGACGATCGGTTGAACGAAATACTGCACCGGGCGCTGGCGCGCAACCTGGATCAACGGTATCCGAACGCCGACGAAATGCTCTACGATCTCGAGCACTATATTTACCACTCGGGCTATGGTCCGACCAACGAGACCATGGGGCGGTTCATGCGCGAGCTGTTCGACCAGCAGGTGCCGGCCGCTCCCGCGCAGCGCACCCGCGGCACGACGGAACTGCTCGAACCCGCCAACATTTACGCTTCCAAGAAAACGAAATGACGTCCCCCACTCGCGACCCGGTTACGGTCGGCCTGATTCAAACCTCGTGCTCGGCGCATCCGGCGGAAAACGTTGAAAGGACGCGGTCGCTGGCGGACCGCGCGGCGCGCGAGGGCGCGCAGATCGTCTGCACGCAGGAGTTGTTTCGCTCGCAGTATTTTTGCCAGTCGGAAGATCATCAGTATTTTGCGCTGGCCGAGCCCATTCCGGGGCCGACGACGGAGGTTTTTCAGCACCTGGCGCGGGAGCGTCAGGTGGTGATGGTTGTATCGCTTTTCGAGCGCCGGGCGCCGGGGGTCTATCACAACACGGCGGTGGTGATTGACGCGGATGGAACGTTGCTGGGCCGCTACCGCAAGATGCACATTCCCGATGACCCGTTGTTTTATGAGAAGTTCTATTTCACGCCTGGGGACTTGGGCTTCAAAGCCTGGACCACGCGTTATGGACGGATTGGCGTGCTGGTCTGCTGGGATCAATGGTATCCGGAAGCGGCGCGGCTGACCGCGCTGCAAGGGGCCGAAATCCTGTTTTATCCCACCGCCATCGGGTGGCATCCGGCGGAGAAAGCGGAACACGGCGTGGCGCAGCATTCCGCGTGGGAAACCATCCAGCGGGGGCATGCAATTGCCAACGGCTGTTATGTTGCGGCGGTGAACCGGATTGGACACGAGAAGCTGGCGGGAGAGGGCATCGAATTCTGGGGCCAGAGTTTTGTGGCGGGCCCCTCGGGGCAGATTCTGGCCAAGGCCAGCGCCGACCGGGAAGAGATTCTGATGACGACCGTGGATTTGCGGCGGGTGGAGGAGACGCGCACGCATTGGCCGTTCCTGCGCGACCGCCGCATTGACGCGTACGGGGACATCACCCGGCGCCTGCTGGATTGAACACGATCTGGATCACCGGAGCAGGGGGGCTGATCGGGCACTGGCTGGTGCAAACGGCACCCGAGTTTATGCCTGGCACGGCGGTCGTGCCGCTCACGCGGGAGGATTTGGACCTCACGGACTTTCGCGAGGTGCGGGACCGTTTCCGGCGGGAATCACCCGCCATGGTGATTCATTGCGCGGCCCTGAGCCGCAGTCCGGAATGCCAGCAGAACCCGGGGCGGGCCCGGGCGATCAACGTGGGCGCGACCGTGCTGCTGGCGGAGCTGGCGGCGGACCGGCCGTTTTTCTTTTTCTCGTCGGACCTGGTGTTTGACGGGCGGACCGGCAATTATGATGAATCGGCGGCGGTCAATCCCCTCACCGTGTATGCCGAGACGAAGGTTGAGGCGGAGGCGTTCGTGCTGTCCAACCCGCGTCACACGGTCATCCGCACGTCGCTCAACGGGGGCTGTTCGCCCACGGGGGACCGGGGGTTTGATGAGCAGATGCTGCGTGCCTGGCAGGCCGGCCAAACGCTGCGACTCTTCACCGACGAGTTTCGCTGCCCGATTTTCGCGAGTGTCACCGCGCGCGCGACGTGGGAACTGGCGCGCCGGTCGGCGGCCGGCTTGTATCACGTTGCGGGGGCGGAGCGGGTGTCGCGTTGGGAATTGGGCCGCCTGGTGGCGGCCTGTCATCCGGAGGCCGAGGCGCGGTTCGAGCCCGCGTCGTTGGCGGACTATGAGGGGGCGCCGCGCTCGCCGGACACGTCGTTGAACTGCGGCAAGGCCCAGCAGTTGCTTTCGTTTGCGTTGCCGCGGATCAGCGACTGGTTGCGCCCCCCGGGTGGCGGATGCCGTTAGCCTATGGAATTTCAGACCCAGCCTCCCAGCGGGTATCGCGGACGGTTGGCGCCTTCTCCCACCGGCTGGCTTCACCTTGGACATGCGCGAACCTTTTGGATTGCCCAGCAACGCGCGCGGGAGCAGGGGGGCATTCTGATCTTGCGGGTGGAAGACCTGGATCGGGATCGCTGCAAGCCGGCGTACGAGGCGGGGCTGATCGAGGATTTGCGTTGGTTTGGGTTCAGATGGCAGGAAGGGCCGGACTGCGGCGGCCCGGCGGGGCCGTATTGTCAAAGTCAGCGAATGGGCCTTTACCGGGCGGTGTTAACCCGGTTGCACGAGGGCGGGTTCATTTATCCGTGCGCGTGCTCGCGGCAGGACGTCCTGCGCGCGCTGCAGGCGCCGCATGCCGGCGAGGACGAACCCATTTACCCCGGGACCTGCCGCGCCCGAGCCGGCGGACACCCGCCGCCGGCCGCGGCGGAGACCCAGGGACCGACCCGGCGATGCAACTGGCGATTTCGCGTGCCCGACGGCGAGGTCATTGCTTTTGTGGACCAGAACCGGGGGCCGCAGCGGTTCGTGGCTGGCAAGGACTTTGGGGATTTTGTGGTGTGGCGGCATGACGGGGTTCCGGCCTATCAGTTGGCCGTGGTGGTGGATGATGCGGCAATGGGGGTGACGGAGGTGGTGAGAGGTGAGGACCTGCTGAAATCAACCGCCCGGCAGTTGTTGTTGTATCGGGCGCTGGGATGGCCGGCGCCCCGTTTTTATCACTGCCCGCTGATGACGGACGCGGCCGGGGTTCGTCTGGCCAAGCGCCACGACGCGCTCAGTCTCCGGGCTCTCCGCGCGGCGGGCCACAGTCCGGCCGGCCTCCGTCGCGCATGGGATGGCGGATAGGAGGACCCGGCGCGTGGAAGTTTGCAATTGGGGGCAATCGCTTTATGCTTTCTGCCCATGGCGAACCTGAATACCGCTGGCAAAGAGCCACTGAACCTGATTTTTGGCCGTCGCAGCGTGCGAGTTTATGCTCCGGGTGAGGTTACCCCCGGGCAAATCCAGGTGCTGCTTGAGGCCGCGATGGCTGCGCCGTCCGCGATGACCAAGGACCCCTGGCGTTTTGTCGTGGTGCGCGACCGGCAGACGCTGGGGCGCCTGCCGGCGATTCTGCCGGGGGGAGGCATGCTGCCGGCGGCGGCGGCGGCGATTGTGGTGTGTGGTGACTTGGATGCCGCCTTCGAATGTCAGCTCAGCTACCTGTTGCAGGACTGTTCGGCGGCGATTGAGAATCTGCTCCTGGCGGCGCACGCGTTGGGGTTGGGCGCATGCTGGGTGGGGATACACCCCAGCGAAAAGTCCATTGGAGGGGTGCGGGAGCTGCTGGGGTTGCCGCCGCGAATCGTGCCGGTTGCGGCCATCAGCCTCGGCCACCCGGGCGAAGAGTTGGACCCGCGCACGCGGTTTGACGCCCGTTACGTGCATCAGGAACGCTGGCAGGGCTGAGGCCTGGCTCACCGGGTTCCGCCGGGCGCGGCGTTGATGGGGATCACTTTGCCGTTCTCGAGAATCACGAGGCCGGAGATTCGCAGAGGCGCCCCGGGACTGCCGCCTTCCGGTTGGCGTTGGACCTCGGCTGCCGGAGTCGCCGGCGCCCGGGTGGCGCGGAGTGTCGGAATCGCATTGGTGACAAAATTCCAGGAGAACACGACGGATTGCTTCAGCGTCAGGTTGGTGCCGGCCACCCGGAAATGCCAGACCGACTCGGGAGTTTGGGCGGGCGCATAGCCCGTGGAGCCGCGCCGGGCGCCGGGAGCCGGCGAGGCTTCCGCCGCGCCCAACCGTTTATCCCGCGAGATCGCATCAGCCAACACGGGGCCGGTCGCTGGCTCGCTGAGCGACCCCACGTAAACCGAGCCGTCGTGATCCACGACGCGGATTTCATTGCCAGATTGTTCCACAGAGAATGAGGACAAAATCGCCAGGGAGTCGGCGGCGGTCCGGCCAGCGGCCTTGGGGTCCGCTTCCGCCTTGGGGCGAACCCAGATGGTTTTTGCGGGTTGGGTCTGGGGTTTGAGCGCGACGCCGAATGAAGGGGCAACGGACTTCTCCGGGACTGAAGCCGTCGGGGCCGGGGAGGGGGGCGGCAGAGCGGCAGCTTTTCCCATGCTGCGCGCATCCGTCGCCAATGCGTCAGCATAAGAACTGCGGCGGGGGAGGGGGGTTGGAGGCGCCGCCGCCAACGCTTCGCCTTCTCTGCGGGCAAAATACGCCTCGGCAGGCGCCGCTGACTTCGGCGATTCAGACGTCACCTCGGGGGCTGCGAGCGGCGGGTGAGGCTCATCGGCCTGAGATGGCTTTGCCGCCGCGCGTTCAGGGGTCTCCCGGGATTTGGCCAGCATGGCGGCCGGTGGGCCGGAATCGACAGAGGAGGGCGGTGGAACGGTGGGGGGAGGGGCGAGTCGTTCCGGTTCGCGCAACGGGGCCTGCGCCAGAGTCAGGTCTGCCTCTTGGGGAGAGCGATTCGGCAAAATACCCCAAACGATGATTCCAAGCACCGCCAAGAGCCCCACGGCCCAAACGAGCCTCGGCCAGAGGGGAAGCCAGGCTGGCCAGCCGGCGGTTCTGGCTGGCGGTGCGGCGTATTGGCGGGCCACCTCGTCCTGCAGCGCGCGGCGGTCGGCCGGGTGCAGTTCAAAACGTTCGCCGGCCTGGGCTTGGCGGCGATGCGCTGTCTGACGCAGCAACTGTTCGATTGGCCGTTCCGGTTCCATCTTACGCTACTGAAGATTAGACGGGAAAACAGGGGATTGCTCCCCGGCAACCATTCGGCGGAGGATTTCCTCGAGGCGGTCCAGGCATTTGCTGAGCCTCGAGCTGACGGTTTTGACGTTCAGGCCGAGCGAGCGGCTGATTTCTTCATAGCTCAAATTGCCAAAGTAGCGCAGGTCAATGACTTGGCGGCAGGGTTCGCCGAGTTGTTCGAGTCCTTGGTAAACCAGCTCGGCCCGCTCGGAGGCTAAAAGAGCCGAGTCGGGGCCGGGTGTGGCGGCGGGCGGGTCCAAAGTCAGGCCGGTGTCAGGGTCCTCCTGCTGGAGGGAGATTGGTTGCTGGCCGCCGCCGCGTTTGGCCGCGTGCAGTTTTTCCCGGTAATCGCGGGCCTTGTTGGCCGCGATTCGAAACAGCCAGGTCTGAAACCGGCTTTGGCGATTGAAGGACTTGAGATTGCGGATGACCGAGAGGAAGGTTTCCTGGCAGATTTCCTGGGCATCCTCCCGGCTAAAGTCGTAGGACAGTTGCCAGATGAAGCGGCAAGTCGCATCGTAGTGCTGACTAAACAGCTCATCCCACGCCGCCGGGTCGCCCTGGACACAGCGGGCAAGCAAACGGGATTCAACATCGGCGTCCATGCCGGTAATAACACTAGGCCATCGGCGTGGTTTTGAACAGACCCTATCGAACCACTCACGAACGCCTCGGAAGCGCCGGGCGGGGGATTGCCGCGGCAATCCTCGTTCTGACCGTGGGAGACGGGGATGCTGCCCGACTTGGTTGGGATTGGTATCCTGGCCGTGTTGGCGGGAGGGGCATCGTGCTCGTGCAGCCCACGGGGCGGGAGGTGAATGAATCATTGGAGGGGGCCTCGGCTGCGTTCCCGAAGCCGGTCGCGGGATGCCTTGACTGCGGTTGGGGCATTCGGCTATCACTCCCAACAACGAAATATGAATGACTCGAATACCTCCCTCCCTTCGCGCCGCGATTTCCTGAAGACCTCCGCCCTGATCGGCGGGGCGCTGGCTGCTCCCGGCATTTTGCCGCAACCGTTGTTGGGCGCGACGTCCCCCGGCACGCTGCGGGTGGGCTTGATCGGGTGTGGAGGCCGCGGGACCGGCGCCGCCAACCAGGCGCTGCGGGCGGACCCGAACGTGGTGCTGACCGCGTTGGGTGATGTGTTCGAGGAACAGGTGCAAAAAAGCTTGCAAAGCCTGCAGCGCGAGCTGCCGGACAAGGTGAAAGTGACGCCGGACAAATGCTTTGTGGGGCTCGACGCTTACCAGAAGGTGATTGATAGCGGCGTGGACGTGGTTCTGTTGGCGGCGCCGCCGGGATTCCGGCCGGAGCATCTCAAGGCGGCCGTTGCGGCCGGCAAGCATGTTTTCTGCGAGAAACCGGTTGCGACGGACGCGGCCGGGATTCGGTCGGTGCTCGAGACCGTGAAGGCGGCGCGGGAGAAGAGCCTGGCTTTGGTGGCGGGCTTTTGCTGGCGTTACGAAGCGGCGCGGCGTGAGTTTTACCAGCGCATTCATGAAGGCGCGATTGGCGCCATTCGGGCGATTTACGCCACCTACTATGCCGGGCCGGTCAAACCCATGCCCCCTGCCAGCCAGCGGACGGCCGGCATGACCGACTTGGAGTGGCAGCTTCGGCACTGGTACAACTTTGTGTGGTTGTCCGGCGATGGGTACGTGGAGCAAGCGTGCCACAGCGTGGATAAAGTCGCCTGGGCGATGAAGGACCAGCCGCCGCTCAAAGCCGTCGCGGTGGGGGGACGCCAGACGCCGAACAACCAGGGGAATATCTTCGACCACATGTTCGTCGTTTATGAATATCCCGACGACGTGCGGGCATTTGTGGGCCAGCGCCAGATCGGCAACACCTACACGGACAACTCGGACTACCTCATGGGGTCGGAGGGTTTTGGCAAGATCGCGGGCTGGCAGGCGCCGTTCATCCGGGGCAAGGAAAACTGGCGCTATCGGGGTCCGAAAACGGACATGTACCAGCAGGAGCATAATGAGCTGTTTGCGAGCATCCGCAGCGGCAAGCCCATCAACGACGGCCTCTGGATGACCCACAGCACGTTAATGGGTATCATGGGCCGGATGGCCGCTTACAGCGGACAGGAGATTACTTGGGAGCAGGCGCTCAACGCCGACGAGCGGCTGGTTCCCGAGAAGCTGGACTGGAACATGAAGCTCGACATTGCGCCCATGGCGATGCCGGGGGTCACCCGCTACACCTAACACCGGAATTTCGCTTTATCCCAAGCGTCCCCGGCGGCCCCCGCCGGCCCTTACTCTTTCTTGAGTTGCTTAAGCTGTGCCGCTTCCGGCCGGAGCGAATAATACCGGTCCAGCGGATAGCAACCGCTGATGAGGCCCTTGCGCGGGGCCGTGGTGCAGTCGCTGAACGTGCGGCAGATTACCTTGCTGTTGAGAACGCCTTTTTCCAGGGCGTCCGCCAGCATTTCGGGGTAGGAGAGCACGGCGCGTCCGATGCCAACGAAATCGGCCCAGCCGTGACGCAGGACGTATTGCGCGACCAGCGGAAGGTATTCCTGCAAGTAACTGTAGGCGGTGCCCACGAGCCGCAATTCGGCGGGGGCTTGGGCGCGGAGCTGGCGCACGGCCTGGATTTGCCGGGCGACCCCCACCAAGGGGTCTTCCGGCGGCTGGTAGCCATCTGAGGGCGGATAAGCGGCGGGACGCTGGATATGAGGGTTGTAGTAAGGCGAGCCGGCGGTGAGATTGACAATTTTGATGCCCAAGCGGGCGCAAAGCCGCAGGAACTCGAGCGGTTCGGTCAAGTCCCATTCCAGCGGGTTATGCGGATTGAGGCCAAACGCGTAGCGATAGGGGAGGCAATGTTCGAAGGGTTCGGGCACCCCCACGCCGGGCTTGCCCGGCCGCGATGAAACCGGGTCGGGCCGAAACGGCACGGTGTCGAAGGCGCTGAGCCTGACGCCGATTTCGATGCGGTTGCCGCTGGCGCGGATGGCCTCGACCATTTCCCGCAGGATGCGGGTTCGATTTTCAAACGAACCGCCGTATTTTCCGGGTCGGGTGTGCGCCCCGAGAAACTCGTGGAGCAGGTAGCCGTGGCAATGCTTGATGTCCACAAAGTCCGCCCCGACGTCCCAGGCGATGCGCGCGGCACGGACGTAATCTTCGATCAGCCGCTCGATTTCGTCGTCGCGGAAGACCTGTTCATCGCTTGACACTTGGAACTTGCGGTCGAGGATGGGGTGACGAAAAGCGACACGGGGTTCCATGCGGAATTTGTCCACGGGCTTGCAGAATCGGCCCGAGTGAGTCAGTTGGAAGCCGATGACCAGGTCGTCGGCGGAACCAAACCGCTCGCGGTGGGCCTGGACGAGGGTGTCGCGAAGGCGGGCGAGGCCGGCTTTGTTCTGTTCGTTGATGACAAGCTGGTTCGGGTTGGCGCGTCCGTCCGGCCGCACGGCCATGGCTTCGCCGCCGAAGATGAGTTTTGCCCCGCTCAAGCCGAAGCGTTGCCAGCGGCGCAGGACTTCCGGAGTGATGCCGCCGGTCGGGGTCCCGTCCCAGCCCTCCATGGGTTGAACCGCGTAACGGTTGCCGGGTTGTTTGCCGTTGAGGGTCCAGCCGGTGACGGGTTGGGCCAGGGGTGAGGCCGAGCCGGTCAGAATCTGGTCTTCGCACGGAAGCTCGATGCCGAGGGCGGCGACGTGGTTGCGAAAATCCGCAACGGTTTTCAAGGAGGGAATGCGAGTGGTTTTGACACCGGAATTATTCATGAACAGCCGTCGGGCATGATTTGCTTCCATTCACCGAACCGCAGCCAAGGCTATGGGCAGAGGGGACGGCCGGTCAAGCAGGGCGGGGGCCAACTTGCACGACGGGGTCACTGCCGGGTGCGATAGAACCTTTGGGGCGAATTCACAGCCTCATCATCCACGAAATCAAACCAGCCGTTCGAGCCGCTGATGGGGCCGCGGTCCCACCAGTCCAGGAAGTCCGCGTTGGTGGTTGTTTGGAGCGTGTAGCTCCAACCGGGCTCGCCGCTCCAGAGCAGTTGAATCCGGCCGTCCGGCAGGGCTTTGATTTCTTCGAAGCGCACCGGTTGCGGGGGGAGGACGGTGAGCATCGCAGGCTGGCTGGTGACTGCTCCCGCCACATTGGTGATTTGAACCTGGTAAAGGCCGGCATCGGAGTATTGTGCGTTGGGACGGGTGTAACTGCTGGCGGTTGCGCCGGGGATGCTCGTGCTGTTGAACTGCCACTGGTACGCGAGGGGCTCGGTGCCCGAAGCCACCACCGTAAAGGTGGCATTGCTGGTCCACTTGACCGTCTGGGGCTCCGGTTGGAACAGGATCACGGGTGCAACCTGCGCCGGCGTGGCGGGAATGATCTGCATGGCGATGATCCCGTTGCCGGAGCCCAGCGCATACACGCGGTCTCCGCCGAAATCCACGGCCCCCGTCCCGCTGTAAGTGTTGTCGTTATCCGTGGCGAAGTTGGTCGAGGCGATGAACTGAGGGGTGCTGCCATCCAAGGTGAGGTCAAAGAGGCGGAAATCGTTGCCCGTGACCCCCACATTGATGCCTCCCAAGAGATTGAACGCTGTGCTGACGCCGATGGGGGCGACGGTGGCGGGGAAGTCGGGAGCGGGATGGTTTCGCACCGTGACCCCTGTGCCCGACGCGAGATCGAAGGCGACTTGTCTCAAGTTCTGAGAGGTTGCCTTTCCCCAGAAGGTGTTGCCCGCGCCGAAGGCGGTGCCCAGGCCGAACGCCCCGGCCGGGGCATCGGCCACGACAACCAGTTTTGAGGTGAACGTCAGTCCATCGGAGGTGGTCAGGATGGCGACGGTGTTTCCGGCGCGAGAGCTGAGGATGATCTGGGTGTTGGGCCCCGAGCCTCGCACGTCGAGCGTGTCGCCCCACCGGTAGGCCGTGCCGTTCCCGGGATCCCCCGCATAGGCCACGGTCGGAGCCGTGCCCGGGTTGTCATTGGCCCAGCGATACAACTTGAAAGGGGTGGTGGTGCCGTTGAGGGTCAGATTGCCCGCATACACCACCCCGTCGTCGGCCACCCCGACCATGAGGAGGTAATAGCTTGAGCTGTATCCGCCGGCGATGCCGCTCGTGTTGAGGGTCCACAGGTCAGCGCCGGTGTCCGCGTCCAGCACATGGACGCTGGGGGCGGTGCGGTTGACCAGGATCAAATGGCGATTGAGGGGGTTGTAGGCCAGACCGCGTTCATTTGGTGGGGAGGAAAAGGTCAGGTAGCTTCGCGAGCCGGGGGCGAGGCTCCAGAGCTGCTTGAGGCCAATCGCGACAAAGGCGGGTGTGACGGTCAACTGGGCCGTGCGGCTGGTGACTGCCCCGTAAGCGTTGGTAATCAAGACGCTGTAGCCGCCAGCCTGATTGGTCTGAATGCCCGGCAGCAAGAGTTGGTTCGCCGTGGCGCCGGGGAGGTCGGCGTGATTCAAGCGCCATTGATAAGCCAGCGGCTGCGCTCCACTGGCCGTTACGGTGAAAAGGACCGTCTGGCCCGCCGCCGCCACCACATCCAGCGGTTCGCTCAGAATCGAGGGGGGCACCGGCGCGGGATGCACGGTCAGAGCTGCATTGGCGCTGGTGGCGGTGGCGGCAAAATTGGAGACAATCACCGAGTAATTGCCGGCGTCCGACGGCTGGACATTGGTAATGGTGAAAGCGCTTTGGGTTGCCCCGGCGATGGGGTTGCCGTTGAAGCGCCATAGGTAACCGAACGGCGCAGTGCCCGAAGCTGCAACGCCGAAGGCAACATTCATTCCCTGAGTAACCGTCTGGCTTTGCGGATGCGTGGTGATGGCCGGCGGAACAATGACCGTCAAAGTGGCCACGGCGCTGGTGACACTGCCCACGGGGTTGGTGATGACGACGGTGTAGTCCCCCTCGTGCGCAGGTTGAACGTTGGACCGGGTGAAGCTGCTGGCGGTCGCGCCCGCGAGGTCCGCGCCATTGAAGCGCCATTGGTAACCAAAGGGCGGGGTCCCGTTGGCCGAAACGCTGAACGTTACATTGCTGCCCTGGGCGACGGTCAGGCTCTGGGGTTGCGCGGTAATCACCGGGGGTCCGCCGGCGCTCAAGGCGAAATTCTGCTCGTACATATTGCCGGTGACGGCGCCGACCGCGACGGTCACGGTTGCGGTCGCGGGGCTGTAACCGTTCAGACTTGCGGTGACGTTGTAAGTGCCGGGGGGCAGGTCAATAAACGCATAAAATCCGGTCCCATCCACGTACGTGCTGCGATTGACAGGGCCGGCGAGGGTGACGATGGCATGATCAGCCCAGGCGCCCGTGGCCCCAATCGCTACGCTTCCCATCACGTGCCCCTTGGTGGGGGAGGTTTTCCAGGGCATGGACGGAATGTCAGCCCAGTTGGTGGTGACCTGCGCGACGAGGGACGGACTGAACCCGGCCCAGGTTCCGCCGCTGTAGGGCACGCGATACGAATAGCCGCTGAAACCGTCGGCGTAATTGCCGGCCGGGGATGCGCTGCGTGTCATCTGCAACTCCAGAATCGCGTTGTTCAATGAGTTGAGATAAGTGCCCGGGCCGATGATCATGTGGCGGTTGAAGCGCCGGTCCTTCTCGAAGTTGATCCAGCGGGTGTAATCATTCGGCAGACTCGCCCAGTTGTAATAGGTCATGGGAACTGCCATATCCACGATGCCTTCCTCCACCCAACTGTCCCAATCCGAATAGACGTCGTAATAAGGACGGGTGGCGCGGAAGGCCGCGCGCGTCGAAGCGGTGGGCGAGGGGTTCCACGTGACAAACGCGCCCGATTGCTTGATCCACGGTTTGGTCTTCTGAATCCGGGCGTACATCTGGCGCACAAAGGCGGTCACCTGGTCCCGCCGCCATTGTTTGAATTGCTCGTCCGAGGCCAGCGGTTCGCCAGTCAGGCCATAGCGGGCATTGTAGCGGGCCACGCTGGTGGGATTGAATCCTTCGGTGTTGCCTTCGAACCGGATGTAATCGTAATGGATGCCGTCAATGTGGCCATCCGTCCCGTCGGGCCCGGCGGTGGTCTGGAAATTGACCAGGTCCATGTGCGCGTTGACAAGGTACTCGAGGACTTTGGGATGGCCCGGATCGAACGCGCCGTCGGCGTTTTCCTCCCCGGTGGTTGAACCCAGGCGGGTCGGCCAGTAGTTGTCCGGGTTGTTCGGGTCGCTGTGCTGGGTATAAACCAAACCCTTCGCCGTCTTGAACACCACCGACCAGCAATGGACTTCGATGCGCTTTTTGCCCCCGGTCGTGTCATGAGCGGCCTTGATCATGGCGGCCAGGGCGTTGAAGTTGGCGGGGGAGAGTCCGGACATGTAGGGTTCGCCCACCCCGGACGGGTAACAGGTATCAAAGCGCCGCCGCACCTGGACGATGACTGCGTTGCAGTTGGCCTGACGGATGGTGCCGAGGTTGGTGGCATTCCCCGGCACCCCCAGAAGCGTGTCCACCTGGCTCTGGTTCAGAAACCCGGCTCCCCATCCGTCCACCCACCAGGCGCGGTATTCTTGTCCCCCCAACGGCTCCGGCGCCGCCCACAGGAGCATGGCGGCGGCCAGCCCGGCCGCCGCGTCGCGCCAGCGCGGGCGGTTATGGCGCAGTGAGCCGGGGGAATTCGCTGGGGTTTGATGGGAGGGGGTCATCGGGGAGGTCACGGCTTTGAACTTGATTGTGAAATGGTACTGCATATCCGGACGCGCACCCGGCTGTCCGCGCCGTTCGCCCGGTTTCCTCCATAATAAACCGCATTGAGTCCCCTCCAATCAAGCAAAAAGGATGGAAAAAAGGACCCCGGGCGCGCCCAGGCGCGGCTGCCAGCCGAAATCCATTCCCGTGGAGCACCGGCACAGGGTAAAAGCCCCGCCGCAGTCTGGGAAGGTGGCTGGAGGGGCCGCCGACAACAACGCGGGCGAATTTGACTTTCAAACCGCGCGGCTTTTGGTTCAATCGCCGAAAGCGAAAATTATGAAAAGGATGCTTTTTTGGGCGCTCACCACCGTCTTGGCCCTGGGCGCCTGGGCGCAAACCAACGTGGTGTTTCACCGGACGGAGGACGTCATCTACGGGCGGAAGTTTGGCACCGCGCTGACGCTGGACGTGTTCCAGCCCGCCAATACCAACGGTGTCGGAATCATCCTGATGGTCAGCGGGGGGTGGTTTTCCGCCCACGAATCCATCAATCCGGCTTTTTTCCGCCCTCTGCTGAACCGGGGTTACACGGTTTTTGCCGTGGTGCATGGGTCGCAGCCCAGGTTCGTCATCAGCGAAATCGAGCAGGACATCCACCGCGCCGTCCGGTTCATCCGCCACCATGCCGCGCGCTACGGGGTGGACCCGGGCAAGCTGGGCATCATGGGCGGGAGCGCCGGGGGGCATCTTTCCCTCATGATGGCCACCAAGGGCGGGCCGGGGAAACCCGACGCCAAGGATGCGGTGGACCGCGAAACCAGCGCGGTGCAGTGCGTCGCCTGTTTCTTTCCGCCGACCGATTTCCTCAACTACAGCCAGCCGGGCGAGGACGCGGTGGGGGTGGGCACCTTGGAAGCATTCAAGCCGGCATTCGGCCCCCGCGCCGACTCGGCTGAGGAGCGGCAGAAACTGGGCCGGGAGATTTCGCCGATCTACTTCGTGCACTCCAACATGCCGCCGGTGCTGATTGTGCATGGCGACGCGGACAAGTTGGTGCCGATTTACCAAGCCCGGCAGTTCGTCAAACGCTGTGAGGAATTCGGCGCCAAAGCCAGACTGGTTGTTCGCGAGGGCAAGGTGCACGGCTGGCCCGACATGGGAAAGGACCTCGAACTGTTCGCGGATTGGTTCGATGAGCACCTGCGCGGACTTCCGTCCAGGCCCGCGGGCTCGTGAACGGCGCCTTTGAATGAAAAACTCCCGGAACCCATGAGCGACCCATTCCACATTCGAAGCGCAGACCTTGCCAGCCGCCGGCAGTTCCTCTTGCAGGCGGGGGCGACGGTTCTGGCCGCGGCGGTTGCTCCAGCGGCGGCTCTTCCGGACGGGCGGCCGGCGGCCGCCGCGTCGGGGACGACCATTCTGGATTTCGAACGCAAGCTCAAGCGGATGCGGTTCGAGCACTACCGCCATCCGCCGGTGGACATTCTCAAAGAAGGTTTCCGGCCTGTGGGCGGCAAAATTGCCGACTTCGCCACGGCGCGGCACCGGGGGCGCGACCATTTCTTTTACATTGAGCGCCGCCTGCAGGAAGGTACCCCGTTTTATCCGGGGCATGAAATCTACTTTGGCCACGCGTCCACTGCGGATTTCTTCGAGTGGGAAGTGCATGACCCGGTGATGCTGGTCCGGCCGGGCACGTGGGAGGAAGCGCACGTATGGGCCCCCTGCATTTTGGCGGAGAAGGCTGAGTTTATCATGGCCTACACCGGCCTGAACCGGCACTTGTCGCAGGACATTGGGCTGGCTTCCAGCCGGGACCTTTTCGAATGGAAACGCTGGCCCGGGAATCCGCTTTCGCCCTGTCGCAACGCGGTTTGGGCGGCGTGGTGGGACGACGACATTGCCAGTTGCCGCGACCCGCACTTGTTTCGCCACGAGGGCCGGGTGTGGATGGTTTACACCGCCAACACGCGCGAAGGGGCGGCCTGTCTGGCGCTGGCAAGCAGCCGGGATTTCAAGCGCTGGAAGGACCACGGGCCGATTATCACCGGGCCGACCTCGGGGTATGAACCGAACCTGGGAGGCGGCCATCTTCAAGGCAGCTTCGAATCGGCCAACCTGTCCTTCCGCGAAGGCCGCTGGCTGCTGCTAACCAAGGCGCCGATCCGGGACGCGACCGTGCGGACCTGGGCGGCTGCGAGCGACCGCTTTGAGAGCTTCCGCCTCGACCAGATGTGGCCCTTTTGGAGGGACGCCATTGGCATTGAGGTGGTCCGCGACCGGGGGACGCGCTCCTTGCTGGCGGGAATGGCGGGCGGCTACCTGCGCTTCGCCGAGGTGGACTGGGCCGAGACTCGTCCCTCAGCCCGGGAGATCAAGGACCGCGAAACCTTGGCCCGGTGGAACTCGGTTTGAGCGCACGAAAAAAGGGGTGGAAAAGCAAATGGCGCACCCATCAGGAGTTGAACCTGAAACCTTCTGATCCGTAGTCAGATGCTCTATCCAATTGAGCTATGGGTGCCCCAAATCCATGGTTAAACTACAAGCTGGGGTCCGGGCGCGCAAGCGGTATTTCCACGCGTCTTTCCGGGCGGTTTGGAGCGGAATCAGGAGTTGGGATTGGAGTTTTGAAGGAGGGTTTATTGGGTCGCGCGTTAGGGGGGTCCGGGACGGCTGACGATTTTATTACCGCAGCCAGCCGCGCAGGGTGGCTTGGTCCTGGCTCAGGGCCTTCAACAAGGTGGCGCGGTTGCGCGAGGCGCCGCCGTGGTGCCAGTCGTACTCCACATGCAGCGAAAGCGGGCCGGAATAGCGCATTTGGGGCAGCAGTCCGAAGAAGCCGGTTTGGAAAATCCCGCCGCGGCCCAGCGGGAGCCAGGTGCCGGCGGGGGTGACATCCTTGACATAAACGACGCGGATGTGCGGGCGCAGGGGGTCGAAGTGTTGGCGCCAGGCGTCTCCGTGCACCACCAGGGCGTGGCCAATGTCGAAGGCCACGGCCACCTGCGCGGGGTCCAGGTCGGCGACGAGCTCCCTCAGTTCGGTCAAATCGCCGCCCAGATACTTCCGGCCGGAGGGCGAATGGTTTTGGAAGATGGCGCCGATGCCGATTTCGCGGTTTAGAGCCGCCAAGTCCTTCAATTCGGCTTTGGCCTCGCGGATTTGCCTGGCCAAGGGCACGTCCCGGGCATGGTGCCGCGGGCCGAGGCGGTAGTATTGCACGCCAAGTTTGCGGGCCGTCCGCAGCACCCGTTCCGTGTGCGCCGTTGCCGGGCTGGTAATGGCGGTGGTCAGCAGGGGCAGCGAGAGTTTTCGTTTTCGCAGCGCGTCGAAGTAACGCGGCATTTCCTCCGCCGCCTGCTCCGGCTCGATTTCGCCTTGGGGGCGCACGGGACAATCCACACCATCCAGTCCGGCTTTGGCGGTGAGCTCGGCCGCCTCGTCATAGTTCAGTTTCAGTTCCTGGTAAATTTTGCTGAACACCACAATGGGAAGGGGGGCGACGCTTCGTGTTTCAGCAGCGAACATGGCGCCGGGTCCCAGCGCGGCGGCCGCGGACGCCGCAACGGTCGCCAGGAGGAAGTCGCGGCGCGAAAGTCCGGAGTGTTCGATCCCGGTCATGGGGCCTGGGGTGCGGGTTCGAGCTTCAGGTAGTCCAGGCCGAACATGTAGCTCTTGATGGCTTTGGGATTGGCTCCCTCGATTTCCACCTTGAGCGTGTGCTCGTCGGCGGTGAGGTCATGGACGCCCGCGCGGATCGGTCCGCTGGGAATCACCTGGGGATTGAACAGGTCAATGGGGTCGCCGAGTTTCTTGCCATCGAGGTAGAGCTGGACAATGCCATAATCGCGGGCCTTGGTGAGGTGAAGGGAGAGCGCGTAGCGGCCGGATTGGGCGACCGGAACGGCGAGCTCGAGGGTGTGGCCCGGCCGGGCCTGGGTCCACCACAGGTGCGCGTCGTTGCTCCATTGGCCCTCAAAGCCCGTCAAATCCTGTTCCTCGGTTCCGCCGCCGGTTTTCGAGAGCACCTTGAGACTTTCGCCTTCGATGGCGCCGGGCACCCGGGTGGGTTGCACGGGGACGAAGTACCCAATGCGCTCGTTCAGCGGCACGGGCTGGTAAGGGTCCTTGCCGCCGGAGGAGAGATACCAATACGCCGTGGCGGCGTAGAGGGTTGGCCGCTGGTTGGGATAGTATTTTTCGATGCAGCCCTCAAAAGACTTCTGAAAGGGGATATTGTCGGCGATGTGCCAGCGGTTGACGGAGACGTGGCCACGGTTGTTGCCGTCGTTGCGCGTCTGGTTGTGATAGGCGTTTTGGAACAGTCCGGGGTTGCACCACGCGTAGCCGAAGTAATCCTCCGACCCCGTGCCGATGGTGGAGGGGAACTTCTCGCCATCCACAAAGAATTTCTCGTCGCCCTCGCCCCACCAGCCGCCGCGCGGGTTCCAAACGTGCAGCATCACGCCCAGGAACCGGCCGGCGCCTTCGGTCTTGACGATTGGCCAGTCAATCCAGCGTTCCGGCTCGGGGGGCAGGAAGACATCGCGATGCCACTTGGCGTGGAAGCGGCCGTAGCGCGAGATTTCGCCGCGGAGCGGGCGGGAGGCGATTTCGTATTCCAGCTTCAGGGGGTGGGGTCCTTCCTTCTTGAACGTGATTTCCGCGCTCCTGGCAAAGGGCATGAACCACTTGCAGTACCACCAGCCGTCATCGGCCAGGCCCAGCGGCAGCGAGCGGTAAGGATTCTTCCCCGGGGCGGTGCCGAAGAAATCGCCCAGCGGCGACCAGACGCTCGGTTCGGCCTCGCCATCCCAGCGGATCTGAATCGTGGCGCTGCGCAGCGGCTCGGGGTCACGCGGCGAGCCGCCGGTGTCGGTGCGAAGGCGAATCGCAGTGATGGCCGCCGGCCCCTCCAGCCGGACCACTTCGGTGAACTCCTCGGTCATCGCCCGCGAGCTCTTCCCCCGGACAGCATCACGAAAGTCTTCGTCCCTTACGCCGCAGTTTTCCAGGGCCCGGTTGGCCAGATCGAGCGCGGCCATGTCGGCCGGGCTCAGATTGAGTTGGAAGGTGGGCACCTGGGTGCCTTTGGGGAAGGTGGAGTAGGTGAATTGGAAATAGTCCCCCCAGCCCGGCTCGGCCACGATTTTGCAGGACTTCTGGTAGGGAATCGGTGTGTAATTGTTCCAACCCTTGGCTACGGTGTGCACCAGCGCCGGGCGGGTGAAGGGCGCCGCGCTCTGGTCAAAGTACTGGATGAAGGGCAAGTCCACCGCCGGCTGAGCCTTGCCGTCGAGGTAAATCCGGACGCGGCCCTGTTTTGGCGTGGCGGACCAGATGCGCCAGATACAGCCCGGCCCCTCCATCTCGGCAAGCACCTGCTGGTCGCCCTCTTTTCGGATGATGCCGTGGCCGTCGCCATTGGCGTCCCATTCCACATACTTGCCGGTGGCTTGGTCGTAGCGGCTTCTGCGGTCGTAACTCGACCACTGCGCGCATTGCTCGCCCGGGACGGGAAGGATAGCCAGCGACTCGAGGTCGGTGAGCCGTTTGACGAGGTCCGGGTAGGTTAGTTTCAGCTCCGCCGAGCGCAGCGAGGCGGTGGCGGCAGCAATCAGCAGGCAGGCAAGAGTTTTTCTCATGGCAATGAAACGGGTGGGACTATTTCAGTTCGCGGCCGCCCTGGCCGACGGATTCCTTGTCGAAGACCCGGGACCCCAATGTGACTTCCTTGGGCACCTGCTCACCGGCGAGGATTTTCAGGGCGATGTCTATGGCCTCGGCGCCGCCGGTGGGATACTGGAAGGAGGCGTCGAGAATGCCTTGCTGGACGTAGGCCACGCCTTCATGGGGCAGCGCGTCAATCCCAACAAACAACATCTCCTTCTCGCGACCGGCCTGCTTGGCGGCCAGCCACGCGCCGTGCGCCCCGGGGTCGTTGTGGGCGTAAACGCAATCTATCTTGCTGAAGCGCGCCAGGGCGGACTCCATTTCCTTCCGCGCATCGGGCTCGAGCCATTTCATGTCGGCTT
>ERZ795052.1894-NODE-1894-length-27132-cov-20.630941_pt1 | contig 27132 bp, 19 predicted proteins | sample MGYA00375136_ERZ795052 | MGnify/ENA primary metagenome ERZ795052 (study PRJEB30181, sample SAMN05720156) | activated sludge metagenome | isolation source: Anaerobic digester | place: Japan | collected 2015-05-26 ... | reverse complement strand
TTCATCTTCCCTGAATACAGTAAGAGATAAATTAATTAATTTGTGTAACTTCGGCGTCGTAAAGGTTCTTTACTTCGGTGGCAGTAAGACCTTTATCATATACTCGAAATTCATCCAGATTTCCTTTGAACCATCCCATCCAAGCATCTGTTGCGTTATCCAGAATTTTTGTCAACCAACCGCCGATTACCATCTTATCGGCTTCTGTAAAGGTAAGATTACCAACATTTTGGCCAGTTGCATTTTTCAAAACTTTTGATCTTTCGGGATAAAGTACACCATTGATATACACGCTGAACTGCGAAGTTGCTCCGTCGTAGCTGAGTGTAAGATGCTGCCATGTGTTCGGAATAAATTTTTTCCAGAATCCGTCGGCCAGCCATTGTGTCGAACCCCCTGCCTGGAAGCAGAATTTATAGTAGCATGAATCAATAGCAGCACCTGCAGTTGCATCACCTGCACGTTCTTGCATCTAAGTCAAATTTCCCCAGAAGCGGTCCGAAGTTTTTCCAATTTGGAAAATCATGGGAACAGGATCACCATAAACTTTGGTTGGTTTAATCCATGCTGCAACGGTAAATCCTTGCGTCATGGTAGCCAATTTGCTTGAGCTGGAAAGGTTATACAGGAAATAGGCATTTTCGGCTCCCTGATAAGCTTTTCCTCTACGACCTGTTACATAGCTCACATTGGGTTGAGCAGCAGGAGATAAGGATGCAATCTGATCTACACCATTGTCCTCGAACGGAAAATAAGCAATCAGATTGGTAGTAGCGATAGTAGAGGGATCAATTTTACCGTTATTATTGTCCCCATTTTCATCGTCATCCGAACTACAAGCGGCAAAGGTAAAACCAATAAAAAGGGCAGTTACGATTGCAAGTACACTAAAAAATCGATTTTTTTTCATAAGGCATTTGTTTTTTTAGATTGTTAAACATAATTAAATTAAATAATTGAGTGATTAAAATTGATGATGGTAATTTCTATATATTAATTATAACCGGGATTTTGGCGTAAATTTGTGTTAAGCTGCATTTGGGTACTTGGAATCGGAAACAAATTATGCTTAGAAGCAACAAAACCTTTACCTCCGAGAACGCTTTGCGCTCTTCCAGTCCTAATCAGATCAAAATATCTATTTTCTTCCAAAGCCAATTCAGCTCGGCGTTCATCATATACATCCTGTACGGCTACTGAATTTAATTCTGTCAGCTTAGCTCTTCTACGAACTTCATTTACAGCACTTAAGGAAGTTTGTCCGCTGGTGTTTCCCGTCGTTGCTCCATTTAGTTTGGCTTCAGCAAACATCAGCAGGACTTCGGAATAACGAAGAATGCGAACATTGTGGTCAAAACCATAACCATTGTAATTCCATTTATTGTATGAAGAGGGTGTATAGACTTTTCCATTGTAAACGGGATTCGGACATTTTGTTTTGATACTGTCCCCTTCAGGTGTTTTTGTTCCACGATAAAGAAAAGTAGTAGCAGCTCTAACCGTTTCACCTCGGTTAGTAAAAAATTGAATCAATGCTGAGCTTGGGGTTTTAAATCCCCAACCTTGCATATTGCTCGGTTCATTGTTTCGTGGTCCTTGCACATATGCATAAATCACGTAAGGATAATTGTCACCAGATGATGCTCCCAAACTTGAACTTTGGATTTCAAAGAGCGATTCCTTGCTGTTTTCCTGATCGACAGAAAAAACACTTCTAAAATCGTCGAGCAAGCTATATCGGCCTGAAGCCATGATTCGATCGGTTAACGAAGCCACCGAATCCCAATTTGCCTGTGCATTTTCAATGGAAGCATGGTACATGTGAGCCTTTGCTTTTAGAGCCATAGCCGTGTAAGATGTAATACGTCCGGCATAGGCTTTAGAATAGGAAGCTGGCAATACCGGAATGGCTTCTTGTAAATCATTTTCTATAAATTGATAAACCTGAGCAGGTGTTGACTGATGTAGCGAAGCCAATTGTTCCGAAGTCATTACCGTATCCATAATAGGAACATTTCCAAAAGCTCGCACCAGATTAAAAAAGGCATAGGCACGAATCACTTTGGCTTCAGCTTCACATTGACGAGCATACAGTTTATTGGCTTCCGTCATCATGTTGGCTTCGAACAATGGCATTTGTCCGATGGCATTGTTGGCAGCACTTACCACATTGTAATATCCATTCCAAAGTCCTGCAATCAATCCGTTTGAGGGACCGAATGTAAAAGAATCCAATTCCCTTGCCTCGGGATTATCATCGGGGGTGCTCCCTTTATCGGCATCATCGGAAGGAATTTCGAACATGCAAATGTAATTGAAGGCATGTACTTCCGAAGGACGCAAGGAAGCATAAGCAGCACTTACGGGTTTGAAAATATTTTCCGATTTTGTGTAATCCATTCCTAATGATGGAACCGTTCCTTCAGGACGTATATCGAGATAGTCCGAACATCCTGTCAGCGTTAAGGCGCTTAAGCATAAAACCAATATTTTGTTTTTCATATTCTTTTTGAATTATAAGTTAAACTTTAAACCGAATGTATAAATAGCCTGCATGGGATAAGTCTGAGTATCGATGCCGCTGGTAGTCGGGCCACCGCTAACTTCAGGAGTAAAACCCTTGTAAGTGAAATATGTAAACGGACGTTGAGCAGAAAGATAAAGACGAAGGTTCTTTATGCCCTTGATTGTATTGAAATTGTAACCTATCTGCACATTCTGAATGCGAAAATAGGACCCATCTTCCACAAAGAAATCGTTGGCTTGTTGTATGAATGCTTTATTGTAAGCCTCTGCTGATGGATAGGTATTTGATTTGTTGTTCTCTGACCAATGATTTTCGTAAAAATCAAGGTCATAGTTGCCATCTGTGAAAATGTCGCGATTCATACGTTTTGCATTCAGTATTTTATTTCCATACTGACCCTGTAAAGTAACAGAAACGTCAAATTTTTTATAATTTATTCCTAAATCCAAGCCAGAGGTAAATAATGGAATGGCACTCCCAAGATATACTTTGTCTTTTTCATCAATTGCTTTATCTCCATTTTGATCTTTATATTTGAAATAGCCGGCAAGTTTTATATCCTGACTGACAGGGTCTCGAAGTGCATCACCTTCGCTGGCATACACGCCATCTATTTCGTATCCGTAAAAAGCACCAATGGGATGACCAACAGCAGTGCGAGTCGTATAATTTCCTCTGATGAGTCCATCCGGAATAAAATCGCGTTTACCGTTTAAACTGACAACCTTATTGTCAATTGTTGTTATGTTAAACCCAATATTATACGAAAAATCTTTTGAAACTTTTTCATTCCAATTCAAATTCAGTTCTATTCCTTGGTTTCTAATGGTTCCCCAATTTCCCAATAAGGTAGCTACGCCACCACCAGAAGCAATGGGAGCGTAAAATACGGCGTTGTTTGTAGTACGATTGTAATAATCAATTTCTCCCCTTAAATTTTGATGTACCATGCTGAAATCAAAGCCAACATTTAATTCATCAACAACTTCCCATTTCAACGTGTTTTGAAGAACGGTTTGAGAGCCAACACCTTCGTAAAGTATGTCGTTGCCGAAAACGGCTGAACTCGCCATTCCCGTTTGTCCTAAAATTACAGCCGAATTTGCCGGCACATTGTCATTACCCAATCTACCCCAGCTGGCACGTAATTTTAAGAAATTGAAAAGATGTTGATTCTGCATAAAATCTTCACTGGTCAATATCCACCCCAAACCTACCGACGGGAAATAGCCCCATTTTTGTTGATATTTTGAACTTCCGTCTGCTCGGAAAGTGAATGTGGCCAAATACTTGTCGGCATAATTGTAGCTTGCTCTTGTAAAGAATGAAATACCATTGTAAGCATAGGGGTTGGTGTCGCCAATATAATCCTGAACAAACAAACTCGAAGCTGAACCTCTTGACAAATAAAGCGATTGTTCGTCAATGTAAGGGACGTTTAAGGCTGTTCCAATCATTGAATATTTTCTCTCGTTTCGAGTCGATTCTCCCAGCAAAACACTAAATGAATGATCACCTACCTTATCGTTAAAGGTTAGCAAATTGTCCAAAATATGTCGATAGCTTATGCCGAAAGTTTTGCTTAATGATGATTGATTGAGTCCCTGTGAGCCTCCAACATAATGTTCGGGCGTATAATCCCGTGCTCTCCAAGAATTATAATCCAAGTTATAAGATGTACGGAAAGTCAACTTATTTTTTTATTAAACTTACTTCTGCATAAGTGGACAAAATAGATTTCAAACCAGTTTCTTTGTTGTTGTTGTAATAAGCAATTGCAACCGGATTGCCATAAACGGCTCCATAGCCATAATCCTGCGGGGCACCAAATTTTACGGGATAGGCATCGGTATTGGTATCATCATATACCGGGTAAACCGGTGGGTTCACATAGGCTTTAAAAAATGCTTCATTATCAGATAGATAAGTTGAGTAATTAGAAAAAACTGTATTGATACCAAAATTCAGCCAATCATTAACTTTTTGATCAACTCGAGCCCTAATGTTGTAGCGTTCGTAATCATTTTTGGCATTCATGATTCCTTCTTGGTAGAAATAATTTACGCCAAGCGAATAACTTGTTTTTTCTGTAGCTCCTGAAATATCGAGCGAGTGATTGTGGGTGATGGCATTCCTGAGTAATTCGCTGTACCAATCGGTGCTTGCAGGATAAGAAGAAGCAACTTTGGGTGTGTAACCTTCAGTATTGGCATTGGCTTCATTCATCAATTCAACATATTGTTCGGTATTAGCCAGTTTCAAAACGTTGGTTGGAACCTGAAGACCTACATAGCCATCATAACTGATATTTGTTTGATCAATTTTTCCTTTTTTTGTAGTTACCAATACAACACCATTTGCTGCGCGAACGCCATAAATTGCAGCAGCAGAAGCATCTTTCAGTACAGTTAAGTCTTCAATGTCACCGCTGCTCAAAAAGTCGATATTGTCAACAAAAACTCCATCTACAATATAAAGAGGGTTTGCATAATCGCCAATTGAACCAACACCACGAATTTTTACGGATGGTCCAGAGCCTGGTGATCCGCTATTGATAATCTGTACACCTGTCATTTTTCCTTGCAATGCCGACATGGGATTGGAAGTAATTTGCTTGCTCAAATCTGTCCCCTTAACGGTTGTGATGGGCGCAGTCAAATCTTTTGCTTTTTGAGTTCCATATCCAACAACGATGACCTCATCCAGTAGTTTGGTACTTTCTTCCAATTCGATGCGCAGAAAATTCTGATTTTGAATGGTGATTTCTTTCTCATTATAACCAATATATGAAAACACCAGCGTTGCTCCTTTTGTAACCGTTATAGAAAAGTTTCCATCATAATTTGTTATGGTTCCGTTTGTCGTTCCTTTTTCCAAAACTGAAGCACCAATTAGGGTTTCTCCCGTTTTTTTATCAACAATTACCCCTTGTATGCTCATTTGCTGAGCATATGTGATGTTCAAACCTATTAGGCAACACATCAATAATAAAATGTTCTTTTTTCTCATGGGTTGATAGTTTTTCGTATTGTTTTTTAGTTAAGTTTATTTGATTGATTTGTTCTGATGGTAAATCCAAGTTTTTTTAATCCCTGCAAAATTTCGGCATTGTTCATGAAAAGTTTCCACATCAAGCCACTTCTGTAATTTTCAATCATTACAGCAATCGGTCCTTGATCGATAGCCAGATAACTTTTGACGGTTTGCTGTCCTTCTACCATTTCCGGATTGTAGGCATCATAAAATCCGTATTTACCAAACAGCATTTTTCCTTTTTCGTAATATAAATATCGCAATACATCCAACGATTCTTCCGGAGTATATACTATAGAAGACAAAGCTGCTGTAGGTGAAACAGTTCCGTTATCTGCATCAGTTCCCGGATGATGAGATGAATAACCTACCAATGGATCATCAGAAGAAGTAAAACCCCATAGCTTTGCTCCATAATCAGTATGTTTTTTTGGATTATCAATGGCATAAGCTCTGTGAATCAGGGCATGTGCTTTGTTTCGCTCAAAATAATCGGTATGTTCATCACTCAATCCATTCGGATTCAGACCTAAAAAACTGTAATGCGTAAAAAAAAGCGGGCCGCCATATTCCATTCCCAAATCCAGCCTTATTCCATAATAACTTTTTCCATTAAAATAGTAAGGGGAGTTTTTAAAACAGGCATCATACACTTTTTTTTCGATTGGATAAGTGGGTGAGGAAGCTGCCAGTACATAAGTTATCAGCGTTTCGTCAAAGCCTTTGATGCGATGATTCATTTTCCAACCGTAGTTTTTCGACCAGTGCCAGTAAAGCGAATCGGTACCTTGTGTATACCAATTCCATTCTACTGTTTCCCAAAGTTGTGAGATGCGATTCGACAACAAGTGTTCTTCAACATTTTCGGTGTTGAAATATTCCCGTGCAGCCAGCAGACCTTGTACCAGAAATGCGGTTTCTACCAAATCGCCCCCATCATCATATTTTGAAAAGCTGAAGGGTTTTCCCGTTCGTGCGTCATACCAATGCGCCCATGCTCCGTGAAATCTCTCAGCTTTTTCCAAAAAGGAAACAATTTTTGTGATGGAACGACAGGCATCCTGCCGACTGAAATAATTTCGTTCTGCACCGGCAATCAATGCCATAATACCAAAACCAGTTCCGCCGGTAGTTACAATTTCTCCATTTCGGTCATTGCTTCTTTCGCGCGCCATGCCGGTAACAGGTTCGGCAAATTCATAAAAATATCTTGTTGTGTAGTGTTGTACCATGTTCAGTAATTGTTCGTCATCACTATGCTTTACGGTTACTTTCTGCTCAAATTTGTATGCGTTTTTATTTTTTACATCCATTCCTTTTGGCAAAATTCTGTAAATAAAAGTTTCTTCCTTTGAAACTGGTTTGCCCAAAAAATCTAGATACTGACCTGCAGAAGTTACTCCACATTTGATAAAATTTTTTCCTCCATCTTTCGACCTGAAAATTTCGTAATCGAAACACTGATAATTCTCAAAGGTTAATTCAACGTGTGCGGGCCACGCTTCTGCTTTCATTGTAGAAGGTACTGTAAAATTTTGTTGAGTGCCACCCCACACTGTTATTTCAACGATAAATAATAACAATAATGAAAGTAGCGCTTTTCTACTTTTCCTTTTCAACGTGCAATATTTCTGCTTTTCTATCATGAAAAAAGATTTTCTAATCAATTAGTTTGAATGAAGTTTCTTTTACGTCTCTCGAATTTCCACCAATAAACAGTTTAAAATCTCCTGGTTCGGTTCCGTAAGTCATATCCAGTCTGTGAAAAGCCAGCAAATCGGGCGTAATGGTAAAAGAAACCTCTTTACTTTCGCCGGCTTTCAGAAAAATTTTCTCAAAACCTTTCAACTCTTTTACTGGGCGAGTTACACTACCCACCATATCGCGAATATAGCATTGCACTACTTCTTCGCCGTCTGTTTTGCCGGTATTGGTTACGGTAACAGTTGCCTTGATACTTCCGTTTTGTTGCAATTCTTTGGTTGACAAAGTAATGTCTGAATATTCAAAAGTGGTATAGCTCAATCCGAAACCAAAAGGAAACAGTGGATCATTAGGGCAATCGAGATATTTTGATTTGTATTTATCGTTACTCAAATATATGGGACGTCCGGTATTTTTTTCGTAATAAAATATGGGAACTTGACCTAAATTTTGTGGAAAGGTCATGGTCAGTTTGCCGGAAGGATTATATTCTCCGTAAAGAACATAAGTTATGGCTTTTCCACCCATCGTTCCGGGAAACCAAGCTTCCAGAATAGCATCTGCCAATTTGTTTTCTTTTGTGAGAACAAGAGGACGACCGTTCATCAATACTACAACGAGAGGTTTATTTAACAATTTCAGTTGCTCGAGTAATTCTGTTTGCACACCCGGCACATTGATATTCGATCGGCTGGCAGCTTCTCCGGTCCATTCGGCATCTTCGCCAATCACCATCACAATTTTATCGGCTCTGCGGGCTGTAGCTATTGCTTGAGCAAATCCGGTACGGTCGTCCCCCATTTTTTTGCAGCCTTCTGCGTAGAGTACATTTTTTTCTCCATTGTATTCTTTCAATTCATCCAGAACAGATTTCATGAAATTCCAATCTCCGGCAGCTTTCCACGAACCAAGCAAATCGCGTTTTGACGCCGCCAATTCGCCGATTACTGCAATTTTTTCTCCTTTTTTAAGAGGAAGAACGTTGTTTTCGTTTTTTAGCAAAACCATTGAACGTTTAGCTACGTCAAAAGCAGCTTCCAGATGTTCGGGGGCATAAATCGTTCGTTTTTCACGTTCTTCGTTACAATAACGATAAGGGTCATCAAAAAGACCCAATTTGAATTTCACCTTTAAAATTCGACGTACTGACTGATCAATTGTTTTTTCATCCACCAAGCCTTTTTCGATCAGTCCTTTTAAATATTTGGCATATACTTCTCCCTGCATATCCATATCGAGACCTGCCTTAATGGCCAGCAACGCAGCTTCTTCCTCATTGGCAACAATCCCGTGATGAACCATTTCGTTTACCGAAGTATAATCGCTTACAACAAAGCCTTTGAATCCGAGTTGGGTTCTCAATATATCGGTAAGCAAATATTTGTTTCCCGTAGCAGGAACACCGTCAAATTCGTTGAAAGAACTCATAACACTCAGAGCGCCAGCATCAATGGCAGCTTTGTAAGGAGGCAGATAAACATCGAGAAATACACGTTGCGACATGTCCACTGTGTTATAATCGCGTCCCGCCAACGGTGCTCCATAAGCAGCAAAATGTTTTACACAGGCTAAAACTGTTGTCGTATCGGCAAAATCATTTCCCTGAAAACCTCTGACACGGGCCGCAGCGATTTGAGAACCCAGAAAAGGATCTTCGCCCGCCCCCTCAGAAACTCTTCCCCAGCGCGGCTCTACAGAAATGTCAACCATGGGCGCAAAAGTCCAGTTTAATCCGGATGCAGCAGCTTCGGTGGCCGCAATACGTGCTGATTTTTCAATAGCTTGCAAATCCCACGAAGCCGATTCCCCCAACGAAATAGGAAAAATAGTTTTGTGCCCATGAATGACATCGTAACCAAACAACAACGGAATACCTAACCGTGATTCTTCTACGGCAATTTTTTGAAGTTTGCGTACATATTCAACCGTATGTGCGTTGAAGATGTTGCCGCATTTGCCACTCCGTATATCGTCTATGTAGTCGCTTTTTAATGTTGGACCGGTAACATCCCAATCACTGGTATAAAGCACCATTTGTCCGATTTTCTCATCCAAAGTCATCAATTTTAATACAGAATCAACTTTGGCATCGATTTTTTTGTCAGCTGTGGAAGTTTGAGTTGCAGTAGTACAACCCATAAGCAGGAAAGAAATAATTACCAATGATGAAAGGTAGTTTTTCATGGTTCAACGTTTTAAAATTTCGATTTCAAATAACGTTGCAAAGAAGGAGATAATTAAAAGCGTTTGCAAATTTTTATACCCTATAACAACCCCACTGGTGAAAATATTTTTAATTTATACCCCTATTTTTCCCCTATAATGAGAAAATATTATTATTTAAACCTTTAAAAAACAAATAAATATATTTTATTTTAATTTTAAAAAATATTTTGTAGAATTGCTTGAATTAAGGCAAACTATAACCTAAAAATTTGTTAAATTATGGAAAGGGAGAAGAATAAATGAGTGAAACAATATCTGTTGAGTGTAATTTGACAATTTCTAAACTGATATTAGCTTATAAAAAAAACCGAGCAGTAAAAAATAATAGTTATTTTTACAACTGCGATGGAAAAGAGAAAAAATTTGACATCAAAAATCAAGGCTGAAATTGTTTTATCCTTGTTGCCACAGGGAAAAGTCGAAGCTGCAAGACGCGTAAAAGCAATGGTTGCAAAAATGGACGAACTCGGTTTCGGCAATTGCACCAATACCAGAGCTTGCGAGGCCGAATGCCCAAAAAATATTTCAATCTCCAACATTGCCCGCCTTAACCGGCAATTTCTTTCAGCCAAATTCAAGGATTGACATTCTCATTTATTACTCGATAGATTTCAAAAAAGACCGTAAGAAAAACTTGCGGTCTTTTTTGTTGAAAAAATGAAAATTACATTTGTAATTTCCTTAAAATTTTCTATATCCCATTTATACTGAACGGGTAATCAAAAAAATTTAGGTAGCTCCAAAAACAAGATTTTGCCGAATAATAAAACTTTGTGAAATAATCAATTGAAATTTTCTAAATTGAGGAACATATTCAAATCGTCCTCCACGCTGCCAATAGGAGCAATTCCAAAATTATCTACCAACACTTTGGCAACATTTGGTGAAAGAAATGCCGGCAATGTGGGTCCCAAATGGATATTTTTCACTCCCAGATAAAGGAGCGCAAGAAGCACAATTACAGCTTTCTGTTCGTACCATGCAATGTTATAGACTATGGGCAATTCATTGATACTGTTTAAATTAAAAATTTCTTTCAGTTTCAGGGCTATCAGTGCCAGCGAATAACTGTCGTTACACTGGCCGGCATCGAGCACTCGCGGAATGCCATTGATTTCTCCCAATGCGAGTTTGTTATAGCGATATTTTGCACAGCCAGCCGTAAGAATAACAGTATCTTTTGGCAATTTTTCCGCAAATTCCGTATAATAATTGCGACTTTTTAATCTTCCGTCACAACCGGCCATTACAAAAAATTTCCTAATTTGTCCGGATTTCACTGCCTCGATAATCTGATCCGACAGAGCAAAAAATTGCTCGTGAGCAAAACCGCCCACAATTTCTCCTTTTTCAATCTGTATGGGAGCGGTACATTGTTTGGCATGTTCAATCAACGACGAAAAATCCTTTGCCTTTCCTTCAGGTGCTTCGGCAATATGTTTGAAGCCCGGAAAACCTGCCGCTCCGGTAGTATAAACCTTGTCGGCATAAGTGGAGTTGCTTCTCGGTGGAACAATACAGTTGGTTGTAAAAAGAATCACTCCGTTAAATGTTTCAAAATCCTGTGTTTGGTTCCACCATGCTCCGCCATAATTTCCGACAAAATGGTCGTATTTTTTAAATGCCGGATAGTAGTGTGCCGGCAACATTTCTCCATGTGTATAAACGTCAACGCCTGTTCCTTCGGTTTGTTTCAGCAGCTCTTCCATATCTTTGAGGTCATGTCCACTGATTAAGATACCCGGCTTTTCCCGAGTTTGCAAACTGACTTTTGTAACTTGTGGATGTCCATAAGCAGTTGTATTGGCTTTATCGAGCAGCTCCATGACTTTGACTCCGAAACGTCCGGTTTCCAAAACCAAATTTATCAGCTCTTCTATACTCAATGTATCGTCTGTGGTTTTTACGAGTGTTTCTTCTACGAAAGCATTTATTTCGCCGTCGGTGAAACGGAGATTCATGGCATGTTTGGCATAAGCAGCCATTCCTTTCAGTCCATAAATTATTAGTTCGCGCAAAGAGCGGACGTCTTCATTTTCGGTACTCAACACGCCAACTTTGCTTGCCATATTTTCCATATCTGCTTCGGTATCAGCAAACCACTCCGTGAGTTCGGACGCCGGCAATGTTATCCCATGAATTGATAAATCTTGTTTTAATTGAGAACGCAGATCGAATCCTTCACGAATTTGTTCAACAAATCGCTGTTTATCGAAATTGACATTGGTAACCGTCATAAAAAGGCCGTCGATGATAAAACGACTCACAAGCGGACTTTCAACTCCCACTTTGCGCAAAGCGGTTGTGTAATTTGATAATCCTTTCAGCTGATAAATCAACAAATCCTGCAAAGCCGCCACATCAGAAGTTTTACCACAAACACCTTTCAATTCGCAGCCGGTTCCTTTAGAAGTTTCCTGACACTGATAACAAAACATATTCATTTTTTTCACAATTAATTTTAAAATCTCAAAATCTATTTTTATTTACTTGTTTTTCAATCTTTTATCATTACCAACATCATTTTAAAACGTTCTGTGGCATTCACCGCATGTGGAACACCGGCAGGTAGAATGATACTTTCTCCGGAAATTAATTCAAACGGCTGCCCCGAAATGGTAATCGTTCCTTTACCATCGAGAGCTACCACCAATGCATTGAATGGTGCTGCATGTTCACTTAAAAATTCTCCCTTGTCGAAAGCAAACAGTGTAATGTTTCCCTGACGATTTCGAACAATGATTTTGCTTACCACCGAGCCATCGGCATAGTTGACCTGATTGGCCAATACAAACTTTTCGCCTGCAGGAATTGTTTTGCTTTCCTGTCTGTTGTTAGCTTCTGAATTTTCCATCATGTTTTGAATTTTTAGTTATGTAATTTTATAAATTGTTTTTGAAATTGAAGCACAATACTTTATATTTGTACACTGTACAAGATTGAAGTTTTTTGAGGTTGCAAAGTTAGAGAGTTTAAAACAATTAAAATGTAACACTTGTTACAGATGAAAAAAATTGATTTTTCATGAAAAGCATTGATCCTGAATGGAAGAGTTACGGCAGTATTGATGAGGGAGAAAGTAGCTTTCCTGCCGATTTAAAATACAGCATTAAGCCATACCGAAAAAACGAAATTATGTTTCGTCAGGGAAGTATTTGCGATGCATTGTACATTTTGACCTCGGGTTCGGTGAAAACAGAAATGATTACCGAAACCGGCAATATTATGGGAATAGAACTGATAAAAGCGCCTCGTCCGTTGGCTCCGGCTTTTTTATTTTCCGACAACAACCGTTTTCCCGTAGATGTTACTGCACTCGAAGACTGCGAAATCCTACGTATTCCCAAAGAAGAAGTAATGCGTCTGATGGCGATACAGCCCGATTTTATGCAGCAGTTTTTAAAACACAATGCCAACCGAGCAGAGTTTTTAGCCAATCGACTTCAGTTGCTTTCCATTAAAACCATAAAGGGACGCATTGCTCATTTTTTATTGGAACAAATGGCCGAATACGGAAAAACTTTCACTATCAACCGAAACAGAACCGAATTGGCCGAGTTTTTTGGCGTGGCACGTCCTTCATTGGCCAGAAGTCTTTCGGAAATGGTCGAAGACAACATCATTAAAATCAACAAAAAACAGTTTACTGTAATTGATGAGCGCAAGTTAAAAGATTTGCTCCTTTAATGTTAAAAACTTAATAAATTGCGACAATAAAAATTTATTGCCACTCAACAGTTGGAGGACAGGAACAAATTAAATTCCTATCACCAAAAGCATTATCAATACGTGCGACATTTATCCAAAATTTGTTTTCAGCAGTCCATTTCGTAGGATAAGCGGCCTTTTTTCTGCTGTAAAGATGTTTCCACTCATCCGACACCATTTCATATTCCGGATGAGGTGCATTCAATAAAACATTGTCCGTTTTGTCGGCTGTCCCATTTTCAATTTCCATAATTTCCTCATAAATTTGAATCATAGCTTCCACAAACCTGTCGAGTTCTGCTTTTGATTCACTTTCGGTTGGCTCAACCATCAACGTACCGTGAACAGGAAAAGACAAAGTAGGAGCATGAAATCCATAATCCATCAAACGTTTGGCTATATCGGTTTCCGTAATACCGGCAACTTTAAAATTTCGACACTCCAAAATCAATTCGTGCCCCACGCGACCATTTTCGCCCCGATACACGACTCCGTAAGTTTCCTTTAAACGTTCGGCCAGGTAGTTGGCATTTAAAATAGCAATTTTAGAAGCATTTGTCAAACCTTCAGCTCCCATCATTCGTATATAACCATACGTGATGGGCAAAATACTGGCACTGCCGTAAGCTGCGGCTGAAACAGTATTCTGACCGGATGTTTTACCCGGCAAAAAAGGTGCCAAATGAGCAGCAGCACAAACGGGTCCAACACCGGGACCGCCTCCACCGTGAGGAATGGCAAAAGTTTTATGTAAATTCAAATGACAAATATCCGCACCAATTTTTGCCGGATGAGTTAATCCGACCTGAGCATTCATATTGGCTCCATCCATATAAACTTGTCCTCCGTTTGCATGAATAATTTGGCACATTTCCCCAATGTGAGCTTCAAAAATGCCATGTGTAGAAGGATAAGTTACCATACAACCCAACAATCGCGTACGATAAGTTTCTGCTTTCACTTTCCAGTCGTTGAGATCAATATTCCCATTTTCATCGCAATCGACCACAACTATTTCAAGCCCCGCCTGATGAGCTGAAGCCGGATTGGTGCCATGAGCCGATGCCGGAATTAAAACAACGTTTCGTTCTGTTTCACCACGCGACCGATAAAAGGCTTTGATAGTCATCAAGCCGGCAAACTCTCCGGCTGCACCGGAATTGGGCTGCAAACTGCAAGCATCAAAACCGGTAATAACACACAAATATTTTTCCAATTCGCCAATTAGTTCAATGTAACCTTTCACTTGATCGGACGGAGCCAAAGGATGAATCTTCAAAAATTCTGCTTTGCTCAACGGTAGCATTTCTGAAGCTGCCGTGAGTTTCATGGTGCACGACCCCAATGAAATCATGGAATGAGTCAACGATATATCTTTTCGTTCCAGTTTCTTGATATAACGCATCATTTCCATTTCGGTATGGTAGCGGTGAAAAATTTCCTGAGTCAGATAAGCCGACTTTCGTCTGATTTTTTCATCCGGTATTTCAAACTCCGACAAGTCGGTTGGATTGAAGACAATCGGTTTTTTATGAACGGCTTCCGAAAAAATATTTATCAATCTTTGTATATCGGGTGCTTCGGTAGTTTCATTTATACTCAAACCTACTTCTCCGGTTTCAAAATAATAAAAATTAACTTTGTGGGAGAGCGCAATGTTTCGAAATTCTTCTTGAGAAACATTTTCGGGCAAAACTATTTTCAAAGTATCGAAAAAAAGTTTATTCAACTGACGATAACCGTAAGTTGGCAGCATTGCATTGATATAAGCTGCTATGGCATGAATGTTTTTCGCTATATTTCTAATTCCCTCCGGCCCGTGAAAAACGGTATAAAAACCCGCCATCGAAGCCAAAAGAGCTTGTGCGGTACAAATGTTAGAAGTTGCCTTTTCGCGTTTGATGTGCTGCTCACGGGTTTGAAGTGCCATACGCAAAGCCGGTTTCCCGTTTTTATCCTTGCTAATGCCAATGATGCGACCCGGCATATCGCGCTTAAATTCATCGCGTGTAGCAAAATAAGCCGCCGAAGGACCCCCAAACCCCATAGGAATTCCCCAACGTTGAGTAGAACCAAAAACAATATCGGCGCCCCATTCTCCCGGTGGAACAAGTAAAGCCAAACTTAAAATGTCGGCAGCCACAGCAACTTTACAACCCACTGTATGTGCTTGTGATACAAATGAAAAATAATGCTCTACATTCCCATCCGCATTAGGATATTGAAGAATCGCTCCAAAATGTTTTTCTGAAAATTGTACGGATTTATAATCCCCAATTTCGAGTTGTATTCCCTGTGCTTGTGTCCGCGTTTGTAAAACAGCCAAAGTTGAAGTAAAAATATTTTCATCGACAAAAAGCAAATTTGCTCCATTTTTCATTTGTTCCCTCGAACGCAAATTATACATCATGGTAGCTGCTTCTGCTGCGGCAGTTGCTTCATCGAGCAAAGAAGCATTTGCCAATGGAAGACCGGTAAATTCACAAACGGCGGTCTGAAAATTCAGCAAAGCTTCCAATCTTCCTTGAGAAATTTCGGCTTGATAGGGAGTGTAGGAAGTGTACCATGAAGGATTTTCAAAAACATTCCGTAAAATTACGGCCGGTGTACAGGTGTCATACCATCCTCTGCCAATATAGGAAGTAAAAATTTTATTTTTTTCTGCAATTTCAGAAATATGCTGAGCATACTGATTTTCAGTCAGAGCAGAAGGGAGATTCAATTTTTCGTTCAAACGAATGGAGAGAGGAATAGTTTGAGTGATAAGTTCATCTAAACTTTCAGCCCCTACAACTTCCAACATTTCTTGAATTTCATCAGACGAAACGCCAATGTGTCGAAAAGAGAGAAAATCTTTCATTTGATTATATATTACTGATTTTTAGTTAATTATAAAAATTTGAATGATCGAATATTAAAAAATAAAGCGGCTAAAATTTCAAGTTGTAAAGTTACAGCAAAAAAATCAGGAAAGAAAATTCAATTTTTTAACAAAATATTGTTTGAGTCCACTCCGAAAAGTTTTTCAAAGAGAATTAGTTTTTAAAGACATTGGAAGTACTTGACCATTTGTAGAGAAGGTTTGTGCCGTTGGTGCTTATGACAGTGAGAAAAATCAAGAATTTGCAACGACAAACAACAAAGAACTTATTTCAAGTGGTATACAGGGAGCCAAAGGAAGATATGAACTTTCAGTTGATTCACAAAATCCTGACAATTTAATAGTAACCAATACCCAGACAGGAGAAATTATAAAAGCACAAAAATAAAAACAAAAAGAAGAGTGGTAATCTACAATGGCGTATCAAAACAGAGCATGGCAACTATCGTTATTTTAACCTTGAGCAGGTGCAAATTTTTCTTGCTTCTTTTCAAAAAAAAATCTCATTTTTTATCGTTTTTGAAAAAAATTAGGTTTTAAAAAAAAGGACTCAATACTTAATTTAGGTCAGCTTTACAAATAGACAATAATTCAATACGTTTTATTAAATTTGCAAATCAAACTTCGATTATAAGTAAAAAAACATGGATTCTTAGAATGATTTTAAACAACTTTTCAAACTTTTGGCAGACAAAAAGGTACTGAGTTGTTAATTTTCTAAGCAATATTCACGATGATAATGATTGATACATTAAATTTATTTGGTAAAACCAAAATAGAAGTTCCAAAAACTGAAGGAATTAAATATGCTGGTTCAAAACTAAAAATTCTTCCATATATTTTTAATATGATTTCTGGCTTAGATGTAGAAAATATATTAGATGGATTCAGTGGAACAACAAGAGTATCTCAAGCACTTGCCAAAACGGGTTTTAAAACTACTTCAAACGATATATCTATATGGTCAGCAACTTTTGCAAAAGCATATTTGCTAAATAATAGAAAGCCTGAATACTATTTGCCTATTATTGAGTATTTAAATTCATTAAAAGGTTATGTAGGTTGGTTCTCTGAGTATTATGGAGGCACTGAAAATAATAAAGAAAAAAGGCCTTTTCAACTTAAAAATACAATGAAACTGGATGCAATTAGAGATGAGATTGATAGAATGAATTTAGATGAAATAGAAAAGTCTGTAGCTCTAACAAGTTTAATTCTCGCTCTTGATTCAGTAGACAACACATTAGGCCATTATGCTGCATATTTAGCAGAATGGTCTCCTAGATCATATCGTGATTTAAAATTAAAATTACCGTTATTATTTAAAAATAATCAGCAAAATGAAGTAATAAAAGGAGATATTTTTGAAACAGTAAAAAATCATAAATTTGATCTTGCTTATTTTGATCCTCCTTATGGTTCAAATAATGGAAAAATGCCACCAAGCAGAGTTAGATACAATTCATATTATCATATCTGGACAACTGTTATATTGAATGACAAGCCAAAACTTTTTGGAAAGGTTAATAGAAGACTGGATTCAAAGGATGAGGTAGCAGCGTCAGTTTTCGAAGAATTTAGAAAAGATGAACAAGGTCATTTTATTGCAATGAATGCGATAAAAGAATTGATTCATTGTACAAACTCTAAATATATTCTTTTATCGTATAGTTCGGGTGGTAGAGCTACAAAAGAAGAACTTTTTGATATAATAAATTCTGAAGGTAAAATGATTCAAGCAATTGAGATAAATTATAAGAAAAATGTTATGGGTCAAATGAGATGGACAAATGAATGGATAAATAGTGATGATAAATATATGGAATACCTCTTTTTAATGGAAAAATGTTGATTCCACTCACTTCAAACTTATTGTTATTCTTATATTGAGAAAAATTTTTTGAAAGAATTGAAAGCCTAAAATAGATTAAAAACAAATCATAGAAATGATTACCTCAGAACCAATTATTCATGTGGGGATATTAAGTTCCCGGGAAATAGCATTTATTCTAAATGGCATTTTTATTATTTCCGATGGAAAAAATTTTTCCGGGAAGCAAAAAGCCGAATGGAAAAATGGAAAAATACTTTTTGATGGCGAAACTTTTGATGAATTGAATTTTCAACCGCATGACGAATCGTCAACATTTGATTTACTAGACGTAGTGATCGGGATTCATTTTCATTGGGAAAGAAAAGAAAATCAGCGATTTAAAGGAGCTTTGAAAATTATTGTGGAAAATGAGCAATTAACAGTTGTCAACGAAATAAAGGCCGAAGATTATCTGCTCAGTGTAATTTCCAGTGAAATGAGTGCTACCTCCTCACTTGAACTGCTGAAAGCCCATGCCGTTGTTTCCAGAAGCTGGCTGTTTTATCCTCTGCAAAAAGACAAAAAAGAGCTTTCCGGTCGGGAATCGGTCGAAGAAAACACGGAAAATCGACATATCAAATGGTACGAAAGAGGCGAACACGAACATTTTGATGTGTGTGCCGACGATCATTGTCAGCGTTATCAAGGAATTACAAGAGCAACTTCGGATGCGGTTCGACATGCAGTAGAAGCCACGCGTGGCGAAGTGCTGATGTTTGAGCAACAAATATGTGATGCTCGTTTTTCCAAATGCTGTGGCGGAGTTACCGAAACTTTTGACAATTGCTGGGCGCCCGAAGAGCATCCTTATTTATCCAGTATTGTGGACAATGATTTATTACCTCAAAGTTTTGATTTGGATTTAACGATGGAAGAAAATGCCCAAAAATGGATTCGTGAATTTCCGACAGCTTTTTGCAATACGCAGGACAAAAATGTTCTCACACAGGTGTTGAATAATTACGATCAGGAAACAACAGATTTTTATCGCTGGAAAGTTGTTTACACCCAGGAAGAACTTGCCGAAATTTTGCGACGTCGTTCAGGATATGATTTCGGAGATATTTTAGACTTGATTCCTTTGAAACGAGGTAAATCGGGCCGAATTGTGGAGTTAAAAATTGTGGGAACCAAACGAACGATGATAGTAGGTAAAGAGTTGGAAATTAGAAAATGGCTGTCCGATAGCCATTTGTATAGCTCGGCTTTTGTAGTTGACAAGGAAAATTATTCCCAACAAATTCCAGGAAAATTTATTTTGACCGGTGCGGGTTGGGGACATGGCGTAGGACTTTGTCAAATTGGTGCTGCCGTTATGGGCGAAAAAGGTTATGCCTACGAACGTATTTTGCTGCATTATTTTCGAGGCGCTGAGTTGAAAAGGATTTATGAATGAAGAATAGTATTTTTAGCATTTTCTTGATTCCATTTCATCAGAATATAATTTATTTTTTAATGGTCTGATGGAATCCACATGTCTAAATGTTATATTCATTCGTGTTTGTGTATGTAATACATGTGAGTTTCTTAATTGAAAATAATAAATAAATTTTGAGTCCATATTTTTAATATTTTGTATAAATTTACTTAATTGATTAATAATCAATTGTTTAAAAAAAATAACATAATCTGTATAAATGGTTGATTGTAAGTATAATTTCAATATTGATGTCAGAGAATATTCGAGAATAAAAAATTTTTCACTTTTTTAGTTTACTCTATTTCAATAGTTTGATAAAGTAATATACTTTCATTCATTGGTCATTTTCAGTTTTTCAAACTATCTTTGCAAGCGGTTAATCCTTCGGAAAAGTTTTTTGGAAAAAATGAATTTCAAGACAATGAAAATTATCAAAGGCTTTTCCGATAATTTGGTAAAACAATGAAAAAAATTCCGTTTTTGTTGCTTCCCTGTTTTGTTTTGTTTATCGCATGTACACACGGAAGTTCGCATCTGGCAAAAGAGCAGCCGGTGGATTCGCTTCGACTTTCTCATGCCGAAGGTTTTTCCATTCGTTATTTTCGAAATTATAAAGAAGTGGTTGTTTTTAATCCTTTTTCGCACAATGCTGTTTATCAACGTTATTATTTGGTTCGGGATACTGATGTGTCTGTGCCGGCGGATGGCTTGAAAATCAAAATTCCCGTTCGTTCGTTGGCAGCAACATCAGTTACCCACTTTGAATTTTTGAATTTGCTTCATGTGATTGACGCTGTAACGGGTGTCTGTTCTTCAAAAATTATCTACAGTCCGCAAATTAATGAGCGTCTCAACAAAGGCTTGATAGCCGATTTGGGAGATGCATTCAATATCAATCTCGAGAAAACGGTTCAGTTGCATCCCGATTTGGTCATGGTAAGCGGCTACAATCAAAACGACCCTTTTGCACAGCGGTTGCTTCAGGCCGGAATTTTTCCGGTTTACAACAACGAATGGATGGAAAAATCGCTGTTGGGGCGCGCCGAATGGATAAAATTCTTGGCGGCTTTTTTTGACAGAGAAAAAATTGCCGACAGTCTTTATCTGGAAATTGAAAAGGAATATCAAAATACTGCCAACAGGGTAAAAGGGATAAAATTTCGTCCGCAAATAATGTCCGGTTCCAATTTTCGTGGCACTTGGTACATGCCCGGAGGACGAAATTTTATGGCACAACTTTTTTCGGATGCCGGTGGAAATTATTTTTATGCCCGCGATACAACCGTAGGAAGTTTACCGCTCAGTTTTGAAAAAGTACTGAAAAATTTTTCTGAATCCGAAGTTTGGCTAAACTGCAATTATGCTTCATTGTCCGAATTGTTGCAGGCCGATCCGAGACATGCTCTTTTCCGTCCCGTAAAGTTGCAACAGGTGTATAATTTCAATAAACGCATGTTGCCATCTGGCTCCAACGATTTTTGGGAAAGTGCGGTAGCTCATCCCGATTTACTTTTGAAAGATGTGATTTTTATTTTGCATCCCGAATTGCTGCCCGGTTACGAACCATTTTACACTCAAAAATTAAATCCGTAAGGTTGTATGCATTCGAAAAACCATTTGCTTTTTTTTGCTTTTTCGTTGCTGGTTGTTTTTTTGTTTCTGGCCGATTTGGCATGGGGAAGTGTAGCTATTCCGGCAAAAGATATTTTTTCAGTGCTCTGCGGGCAACAGTCTTCCTCAATTTATACGGAAATAATTGTTAATTTCCGCTTGCCAAAGGCCATTACGGCCATACTTGCCGGCGCTTCGCTTTCGGTAGCCGGCCTTATGATGCAGACGCTTTTTCGGAACCCTTTGGCCGATCCGTATATTTTGGGCGTCAGTTCGGGTGCAAGTTTAGGTACGGCGCTGGTGGTGATGGCTTCCGGTTTTTTACCGTTTTCCTTTGTTGGCAATGGTTGGGCACTGATAATTTCGGCTATTGTTGGCGCTGCATTGGTGCTGTTGATTGTTCTTTTTGTTTCCTTTCGCGTCAACGATATTGTTTCGCTGCTCATTGTCGGCATCATGTTTGGAACCATTGCAGCTGCTTTGGTGTCGATTATTCAGAATTTCAGCAATCCCGATGCCATAAAGCTGTTTTTGATGTGGACATTCGGAAGTTTAAGCGCCGTTACGTGGAATTATTTGCAAATTTTGTTGCCTGTTGTTTTGGTAGGCATAGGTATTGCTTTTTTTCTGCAAAAAAGGCTCGACGGACTTTTATTGGGCGAAAATTATGCACGGGGTTTGGGTATTCCCATTTCACAAACCCGATCGCTGATTATTCTGGCTACCGGATTACTGGCAGGAGGAATCACTGCTTTTACTGGGCCCATTGCATTCGTAGGGGTGGCAGTTCCGCATATAGCACGAGGAATTTTTCAGACTTCATCACACAAAATTTTATTGCCGGCATGTATGCTGGTCGGTGCAGCATTGTTGATGATTTGCGATATCATTACTCAAATTCCCGATTATACGTTGCCGGTGAATACCATCAGTGCCTTATTTGGTGCGCCGGTAATTATTTGGATCATTTTAAGAAGAAAATAAGTCAGGAAGAAATTATAAGTCAATAATATGTCGGTTTTATCCACACAACATTTATCGATTGGTTACCGGAGAAAAGGAACGGCTAACGTAATTCAACATGACTTGAATTTAAAGCTGGAATCAGGGAAACTGGTAGGTTTGATTGGCCCGAACGGAAGTGGAAAAACTACGCTTTTACGAACTATTGCAGGATTGTTGAAACCCATCGACGGAAATATTTTGATAGATGACAAAGAGTTTCTTTTGCTTTCGCAACGTGAAAAAGCATTGAATGTTTCTTTTGTACTTACCGAAAAAGTAGATATTCCCAATGCCGATGTTTTCGATATGGTATCCTTTGGGCGTTTTCCCTATAATAATTGGCGGGGAAATCTTTCCAAGCAGGACAGAACGAAAGTTTTTCAGGCGCTGCAAATGGTCAGGATGGAAAAAATGATGCATCGATATATCAATGAACTTTCCGACGGAGAACGTCAAAGAGTCATGATAGCCAAAGCGTTGGCTCAGGATACGCCCATTATTTTACTCGATGAACCAACTGCCCATCTCGATGTTCCCAATCGTGTGGGAATTATGTTGCTGCTCCATAAATTGGCTCATACAACTGGGAAAATGATTCTGCTTTCGACACACGAACTGGATTTGGCGTTACAGGCTGCTGACCTTATTTGGCTGATGAGCGAGAATGGAGGAATTGAATGCGGAGTCCCCGAAGATTTGGTTTTCAGCGGGAGTTTCAATCGAACTTTTGCCAGCGATTATTATTTTTTCAATGAAGCCAATGGTAACTTTTCCCTGAATTATCCTTTGACAGGAAAGGTGAGCGTATCGGGCAACAAAATGCGTGTATATTGGACTTTGCGGGCTTTGGCACGTGCAGGATATGAAGCGGTGGAAAATGCTCCGTTGAAAATAGAAGTTACCGACAGTGCATGGATACTGAATCAAAAGGAAATTTTTTCGGTGGCCGAAATGTTGGATGAATTGAATAATTTGAATGGCAACACTTCATTATAATTTATTTTGACTTCTTAGTCAGTTTAACGTAAATATTCACTACCGATATTCCTATATATCGATTAACTCCGCCTGTTTGTCCCAACTTTACAAGGTAGTTCTTTACTATAAAGATAACCATAATCATCAATTCCTTCATCCAAAATAATTGATTTTTAATTTATTAAGTGAATTTTCAACGAAGTATTATGAATGAAGTTGTCGATAATAAATTCTTTTTCTTTAGATTGACTAATATCTATGCTTAGACACATATTTTTAATTGGGGACCCATAAATTTGGTTAATTGGATTCTTGAAAAAACGGGATGAGAAATAGGTTATTTGTCGGTTTTTTTTCTTTATTTTGTATTGAATTTCATTACCAAATTAATTTTTAAAAGGCTATGAGCAAAAAATTGACGCGTTCGAGCAATCAAATGATAGCCGGAGTTTGTGCCGGAATAGCAGAATATTTTGGTTGGAATGTAACTTTAGTAAGGGTTATTTATGTTTTGCTTTCCATCTTTTCTGCAGGATTCCCCGGTACTCTGGTTTACATTATTCTTTGGATTGTCATGCCTCGCCCCGAGAAATTCGATTAAATAACCGAAAGAACAAAAGTCGTTGTGAAAACGACTTGGAAACAAACCTATAATTTACACTTTTTTAAACGTTATGAATTTTAAGCTCGAATCGCCCTATCAGCCTACCGGTGATCAGCCGGAAGCCATTCAGCAACTGGTAGAGGGAATCAATGCCGGTATTCCGTATCAAACTTTGTTGGGTGTTACCGGATCGGGGAAAACCTTTACCATAGCCAATGTTATTGAGCAGGTTCAGCGTCCGACGCTGGTACTGAGTCACAACAAAACGCTTGCTGCCCAGTTGTACAGCGAATTCAAATCTTTTTTCCCACACAATGCCGTAGAATATTTTGTTTCCTATTACGATTATTATCAGCCTGAAGCGTATTTGCCATTGACCGATACGTATATCGAAAAAGATTTGTCCATCAATCAGGAAATCGAAAAACTGAGACTCTCGGCCACCTCTTCGCTTCTTTCGGGACGCAGGGATGTTGTGGTGGTATCATCGGTTTCGTGTCTGTATGGCATTGGTAATCCCGACGATTTTTCGAAAAATGTAATTGAAATTCGAAAAGGACAGCATTTGGTGAGGAATGCTTTTTTAAGAAATTTGGTCAACAGCCTTTATACCCGTAACGAAATTGAACTGAATCGTGGAAATTTTCGCGTAAAGGGCGACACTGTGGATATTTTTCTTGCCTATACCGATTTTATTTTGCGTATCGTTTTTTGGGGAGACGAAATTGATGAGATACTGACAGTTGATCCAGTCAATTACGACATTATTGATTCTCTTGATGCCTATAAAATATATCCGGCCAGCATTTTTGTAACCACAAAGGAACGAATTGCTGTGGCCATAAATGAAATCGAAAAAGATTTGCAGTTGCAGGTGGATTATTTTCGCTCCATTGGAAAAGATCTCGAAGCCAAAAGAATTTATGAAAGAGTACGTTACGATATCGAAATGATAAAAGAACTTGGTTATTGTTCGGGAATCGAAAACTATTCGCGATATTTCGACGGTCGTCCGCCGGGAAGCCGTCCTTTCTGTCTGTTGGATTATTTTCCGAAAGATTTTCTGTTGGTCATTGATGAAAGTCATGTTACCATTCCTCAAATAAGAGCCATGTACGGGGGCGATGCTTCACGTAAACAGAATTTGGTCGATTTCGGATTCCGATTGCCGGCTGCCAAAGACAATCGTCCCTTGCGTTTTGAAGAATTTGAACAGCTTACACCTCAAACTATTTATGTGAGTGCAACCCCTGCTGATTATGAGTTAGTAAAATCGGAAGGTATTGTGGTTGATCAGCTTATACGTCCTACCGGACTGCTCGATCCCGTTATTGAGGTTCGTCCGAGTTTAAATCAGATTGACGATTTGCTGGAAGAAATTGCCCAGCGAACCGAAAACAACGAGCGGGTGCTGGTAACTACCCTTACCAAAAGAATGGCTGAAGAACTGACCAATTATCTATCAAAAATGGGAGTGAAATGCAATTATATTCATTCTGATGTCGAAACGCTGGATCGGGTTCAAATCATGGAAGATTTGCGCAGAGGAGTGTATGATGTGTTGGTCGGTGTTAACCTGTTGCGCGAGGGATTGGATTTGCCGGAAGTTTCACTGGTGGCTATTTTGGATGCCGATAAGGAAGGATTTTTGCGTTCTCATCGTTCGTTGACGCAAACGGCAGGGCGAGCTGCACGAAATTTGAATGGGAAAGTCATCATGTATGCCGATCAGATCACCGAAAGCATGGAAAAGACCATAAATGAAACCAATCGCCGCAGAGAGAAGCAACTTCGATACAATGAAGCGCATCATATTACGCCAACTGCTATTGTGAAAGGCGAAAGAAATCCGCTGTCGAAAGCAGAACCATACGCGTATGTGGAACCGGAAAAGTCGACCGATATTGCAGCCGATCCGGTGGTGCGATATATGTCCGTGCCGGCACTTGAAAAAGCCATAGCAAAAACCAGAAAAGCGATGCAGGAAGCTGCCAAGAAACTCGAATTTCTGGAAGCGGCTCAACTCAGGGACGAATTGATGAAACTGGAAGAATTGTTGAAAAAGAAAATGTTCGAGGCGAAGAATTGAAAAGAAAATGTTGCTTTAAAAGTTTCAAAAAATCAATTTCATAAGTCGAAACAAAAGGACAATTCATTCAAAAAACACCAAACAAGCCCTAAAAATTGTTGAATTATTGCATTAAATTTAGTTTTCTGATGATAGAAAAATTATCTTTGTATCGCTAATTCACCAGAAAACCTATAATATGCTGGAAATCATTCCGAAAGGTATTCTAATTGGTTTGTGTATTTCTGTTCCGGTAGGTCCCATTGGTATGCTGGTTATTCAGCGTACCTTGAATAGAGGAAGAAAATACGGAGTGGCCACCGGTTTGGGTGCGAGCATGTCCGATTTATTTTATACCATCATCACTTTATTCTTTTTGAGTTTTGTGATCAGTTTTATTGAGGCTCATCGTTTTGTCATAGAATTGATAGGAAGTTTGGTTGTGATTTGTTTTGGATATTTCATATATAAAAATAATCCGTCAGTACAACCCAAACCAAACGAGACAGTTCAGCACAATGTATACCGCGACTTTATCAGTTCTTTCGTATTGACTTTCTCTAATCCCCTCATTTTGTTTATTTTGATTGCATTATTTGCCAGAATTGGATTTATTGACTCAGAAACATCTTTTTTTCAAACCATTATTGGTATCATATCTATTTTAATTGGTGCTACTATTTGGTGGTTAACTCTTACTTTTATTGTCAGCCATTTCAGGTCAAAAATTGGAATGCACCAGTTGAAAGCCATAAATCGAATAACAGGTGGACTGATTGCTTTGATTGGATGTATTGGACTTGTTTCCAGTTTGATATAAAAATTCACCCTTCTTTCTTCGCAGAAAAAAGGGTGTACTTCACTATGGGTGAATCATTTAACCCAGAATCCGCAATAGGGAAAAAGTTTTAATTTTGTAGGAAAGTCTAATGCGTAGCAATAGAAAAAAAGACGTGTATGAACTTTGGTATCTCCTTTACAAACAAAGAGATAACACCATGTGGTGGAATGATTTTTTTGTAACAAATGTTGGAAAAACCACGTAGAATCGTTATTGTTCGTCAAAAATTAAAGGAAAGCACTTTCGTCTGTTTGAGGAAAAAGAAATTTACAGAAATTATCGTTATTCTGCTTACGTAACCAACATGAAACTTTAAGCGCCTGACATATGAAGAAATACAGAGGAAGAGTTGATGCTGAAAACAGAATAAAGGAATTAAAATAGGACTTTGGCTTTGACAGTTTTAATCTAAAAACTTTTTTGCAAGGGAAGCAGTTTTAATTTTGTGATGATAGCCTATAATCTTATGTCGTGGTTTAGAATGTTCATTTTGCGGAAAAAACGCAAAAAACTTTATCTACACACTTAGATTTTAGTACATGACAAAAATTGAGACATTTGTTTTATACAAGACATATAAGCCAAGCTCTTGGGGTTGGGGTTGACCTTGTCCGGTGAGCCGAAAAACAAGTGAGAAAAGCGTTTAAAAATCG
>ERZ795052.1870-NODE-1870-length-27304-cov-5.196741_pt1 | contig 27304 bp, 8 predicted proteins | sample MGYA00375136_ERZ795052 | MGnify/ENA primary metagenome ERZ795052 (study PRJEB30181, sample SAMN05720156) | activated sludge metagenome | isolation source: Anaerobic digester | place: Japan | collected 2015-05-26 ... | reverse complement strand
TGGGTGAAAAGACCGAACTGGAATACGCGCAACTGCCCGGCGTTATATACGACCGCCTTAGCGGTGAGATTGGCCTGGGCGACACTTTGCTCGACGATTCGGACGGTGTGATACAACTGTCAAGGCAGCACAGGGTGTCCGGCGTCGAAATGTCTTCGCAGATTGTAGGAATAAATTTATGGCGCGAAGGGGAATCGACGGACCTGCTAGGCGAAGAGGAAGTCATGGACTTTTTGAAGACTAAAGGGAAAAAAGTGAAGAACTCCGAAGCGCTCGGCCCTAAGCTGTCGAAAGAAGCCATGGCCGGAGAGCTATTCGAGCTTCCTGGCTACGAGATATCGCCTATAATCAAGGTCTCTGCAAAAGCCGGCGGTGAACCGTTCGATGTTATATACAACACCGGCGAGTTGAGGAGACAGGCCAGCGACAACATAAAACTCGCCTTCGAATTCCGCGACAAGATCGATTTCAAAGAGGGGCGCACCAGCCACAGCAGACTCCAGCCGCAAGTTTACAGAATGATCGACGCAATAGCCGGCAGGCGACTAGGCGAGGAGACGAGGGCGCTCTACGGGGACACCAACTTCCCTTCTCTCGAACTGAAAAAGCCCGGCAGGATCTTCTTCGACATAGAGACTTCTTCGAACAGGTATCTTCCAGAAAACAAGAGGACGATAACTCAGTTCGCTTTCAAAGACGACAGTACAAAGAATTCTCTGTCGTTCTTCAACCTTTCCGAAATAGTCCGAAAGGAAGACGACGGATACAGGATAAACTACGACGTGCTTGAATCGCTTCCTTCTTCCACAGCTCGCTTCAGAGAGCAGAAGGCACTGATCGAAACTCTTGCCGAGGCTGTAACGAAGGGCGATTTTGTGGAAAACGACGAAGGCCTCTTCGAAACCGTAATAGGAAGCGAGAGGCACGCTTTCTCGCTCACCAGAGAGCAGGCCTTTGGCCGCATAAGCAGGTTCCTCAAGGAGAGCGACGCGAAGGAAATGGCCGGATACAACATAAAGGAATTCGACATACCTTTCCTTGAAAGGTATTTCGGAGGCGACATTTTCCAGAAGGCCGTTGGCGATCACACCGTGTACGACGTGTACGAAGATGTGTTGAAAAACAAAGGGTTCGCGGAAGGCTTCTACGGAGTGGACCTCGGCAAGACAGCGACGCTTTCCTCTATTTACAGATCATTCACCGGGCGCACGGTTTCCGGAGCTCACGAAGCTGGATTCGACGTAGAAATGACCATCGACATAGCCGACAGACTCGCGGCCATGAAAAACACTACCGAGAAGGTCAGGGCTTCCGGCGGCGAGAGTTATAACCAGTTGTACGACAATTTCTCGCGTTTGCTCGAAGCTGGCGGAAGGGCGCTCGGAGCAGAACCGACCGAGTATTATTACGACTACGACCAGTTCGGCGATCTGGTCAAGTACGCCTCGAATATGCCGTACCTTCCCATATCTCTGAAGGGCAAAGAGCACAAAGGCATATACGGCGCCTTGCAGGAATCGTACGAGGGTTCTCTCGAAAAACTCGTCTCGTCATTCCTTAAAGGACGCGTGATTTCGTACGGAGGAGTCGATTTCACAATTTCCGACGCGAAGCCCGCAGAGTCCGACCTGTCCTCGAGAGTGTTCGCAAAACCACTTAACTCGATACACATGAAAGATTTGAACGCCGTGAAAGACGTCTCGGTATCCGGCCGCAGTCTGAAAAGCGAAATAAAAAGCTACGCAAAGAACTTCATTAAATTCATGCGGGACGTTGAGTACGAGACGAAGGCCGACGAGTACAAAAGTCTTAGATTGTATTCTCAAAAAGAAATAGACAGAAAGTCGAAGGGCGTGTTCGACGCCATGATCGACTCCGACGCGAAACTGAAAGACGACGTGAGGAAGATCCTGACCGACAGGACCTCCAAACCGGAAGACAGGGCAAAGGCCATAAAGGAACTGGCCAAAACCATCTCGCTGGAAGGCACGTTCGACAAGAAGGGTGAAGACCGTATCGAAACGGGTCTGAAGAAAGCCTCCGCTTACTTGAAGAGAATGGAGACGTTAGAAAAGGGCAAGGGCATCGTGCCTGACGCAAAGAGGCAGGCAGCACAGGCCTACAACGTATTCAATATGGTTTTCGGTACAGCGCTTTCGGTGAAAACAGACGCGAAGGGAGAGTTCTTGAAAGCCACAACGCCCGAAGAGAGAATGAAGGTGATCTCAAAATCCTTCGGCGAGACCTCGGCGAAACTGTACGCAAAAGCCGCCAAAGAATACACAGGCAGGGTAAGCGTGGTGATGGAAAGAATAGCACAGAGCGGCGGCCACCTGGTCGATGGGAAGGGACTCGGCACAACGGAAATTGCGCAGGGCGTCATAGACGTACTGACAAGACGTGCGCTGGGCAATTTCAACCCGGTCCGCGAAAGAAAAGCCGGTCAGAGTTACGACCCTGTCGTAGAGAACGCGCACGCGCTCCTCAACAAATACGCAAAAGAATTGAACGTTGAAAAGCTGTACACGCAAACGCTCATAGAGGCGTACGGGAAAAAAGCAGAGGGAAAGGCGCAGATGAGCGAAGCACAAATCCGCGAGGCCGCTGCCAAAGAACTCAAAAGCTCAATCGAAGAAGTCGATTCCACGGCCAAGGCGTCGGACCTTCTTAAGTTCTGGTTCTCCGCGGCAAAAGCCGAAGACGTAGATCCAAACGCTTCGCATCTGACGAGAAGGTTGCTAGGCGCCGCGCAATCGGGAAACGAGGACGTGGTTTCTGAATTCGACTCGCTCATAGACGGCGTCGTGTTGAGGGAAATGGCGTCTGCGGCTAAGAAGCAAATGGAAAACGTGTCTTCGCTCTCTCTCATAGATATGTCCGGGCGCAACATGTTCGATATAGTGCTGAGTGCGTCGGAAAGGGGCGACGATGTAGGCAACGCATACGAAGAAATGCCAGGCCCTGTACTCGAATACGCAAGACAGTGGCGTTCGATCCAGATGAGTCTCGGCGAATTCTCAAACAAAGAACTTGAAGAGGACAAAAAGTTCCTCGGATACATCTCCGACAAATACGGAAAGTCTATGATCGACGCAATCGCAGGGAAAACCGACGACGAAGAGATGTTCGTGAAAACTTTTCTCGAAGAGTTGCAGGGTTCCAAGGAATTCGCAGGTCTTTACAGGGCTTTTTCCTCCAAGGAGTTCAACGAAGAAGGGATAGGAGCAGTCTCGGATTTCCTGTTGCAACATTCCGATTCGATCGACGAAATTGGCTCTGTTATAGCCAGCGACATAAGGGAAGGGCTTTCGAACAGCTTCCTAGATCCGGAGATATTGAAGAGTGCAGAGACCAGAGAGAAACTCGTCGGTGCCGTGTCGCAGGTTATAAGGGACAGGTACTCGCAGGCGTACGTAGATATGGGCAGAAGCTCGATAGAGTGGACCTCAATAACGCCGGTCGAGATCTCGGAAGTCGCGAAAACAAAAGATTTTCTCGTGGAAGACAGCGTCCTCGACTCAGTGCTGGGAGCATTGACCGACCGCTCGAATAGAGAATTCATAGATTCCTCTTCCACGAAGTTCACAACAGGGACTGACATAGAAAAGCTTGCGCGAGTGTTCGCTGGATTCTCGGGCGAGTACAGCGACGCGATGGGCATAGAACACGACGCAGAAAGATCGGCCGAATACATTGCCGAAAGGATCGCGAACATCTCAGAACGCCATTACGACTATGGGTTCGAAACGCCGGAGGAATTTCTTGCGTTCATGGGTGGCTACGGCAAGTACGAAGAAATACTCGACCAGGGCAGCGACAATTTCGAAAATTACTCGGCACTGCCGATACTCGAACTCACAGCCGGCCGTAATGACGACTTCAAGCTTTCGGCAACCTCAATGGATCTGCTCCAGGGGAAGGAATCGGATGTGGTTGAATACGACAGATCGACCGGTTATATTCCACCGAAAAAACCCAGAGAATACGAATCGCCGACAAGGCATCTCGAAGTTGAACCGGGAATGTTCGAACCGCATAGGGAATATGAAGCACTCAACGACACGGTGATCGAGAACGTGAAAAAGAGAACCGCCGAAGAACTTCGCAGAGACAGCGAGAGCGTTCGCCTGCTAGAACGCGCCGGTCTTGATTCGAAAATAGTTATGGATATAGGCGAGGCCAGAACGATCGAACCGTCTTCCAGCGTTCGCTCGGCAATGTCTTCAGTCCCGAGAGATATACTCAACGCACTCAAGATCAATTTCACAGAAAAGAGATCGTCCGGCACCGACGCGATGGGAACCTCTTCGGAGAAGTACAGGAAATACATGGCCGACGCACTCGACGCTATAACATACGTGTTTCAGAGCGAACTCGGAGCCGAGGCGTCGGACCTCGAGATCGCACGCGCAATGTCCACGAAGGAAAACTACACCGAGAGTATCGTAGAGCGCATAATAAACACAGCAAATATGTTCTTCGCGAACACTTCAGACGGATCTATCACGAACGCAGAAATCGCCAGCGGCAAGGAAGCACGCTCTGTAATCGCTTCTCTGGACAGCACAAGAGTGTCCGCAGAATTCCTTCCAGACGTCGAAGAGGCCGCGACAACCGGAGAGGTTCAGGTGAAGATCTTCAGGGGCGAGAACATCGAATCTATCATTTCCATAAGGTCGAACGCGGAGATGTCTAGGGAGATCATAGATAGAATGTCGGAACTGAACGAAAAATTCAACGACCTCGATTACAACGCGGCTATTGCCAAGATAGAGCTTCTTCAACAGGCCGGTATCCTGAAAGAATCGCCGATAGCTAGCGGAAGCGCTATGGATATCTTCGACAAGATGTACAGGTTGCGAAACGTCATGTTCTCTGACGAAGATATCAAGGACGACCTTTTGCTACTCGACTCGCTTGCCGAAGAATACGAGAAAGAAGATTTCCTCGACAGTGAAACCGAACGGTTGCCCGACGACGAAATAGAAGCGCAGGAGTATTCGCGCTCAGAGAAGTACGCCGACGATATCGACGTCCACAAAGAGGCGCTGGCAGAACTGGAAGAGAGCGAAATAGAGGAGCCGGACAGCACCGGAATGTATTCGAAGGAGATAGGAAAAATATACGGCCCGGAACACACGACGTTCGGTCAGGCAAGGCCATTCCAGGAGTACAAGAGGAATATACAGCTCAGATCTCTTTATACTCCGGGGGCAAACGTCATCATAGCAGGAGAAAAAGGCGACGAAGCGTACACCGTCGTGGAACCGGTATTCGGCCTTCCCGTACTCGAAGACAGGACCGGCCAGCGGTACGTCGCCGGTATCGGAGAGAACGGCGTAGAGGCCTTGTCCTTGAGCATGAGGACCGTGTTGAGGCAGTTGCTTCCAAATTCCGGGCAGTACGCCAACGAAACGCAGAGCGTCCCGTCCAAGTTGATCGACGCTATACACACGGCAACAGCGGACTATTTCGACGAATACATACAGGAGCAGCGCAGGCTCGGCGCAAGAGAAGTAGTCAAGATGGTCGTAAGGTCCAGGCCAAGAACCGCCGAAGAGAGCACAGAGCGCCTGATCCTTGAAAAGACAGAGCAGTTGGCCGAGATGTCTTCGATGATAAACGCCATAGATCTCGGCGGTGTGGATTCCGGCGTCAACTTCATAGACGTCGAAGGGAACATGGGCAAGGCCCGCAAGTCGGTCTTAATCGAAGAACTCTCCGATAGCAAAGGCAGGTTTTTCGATGAGTTGAACAGGCTCAAAAGCTCGAGAGGCACGATCGAACTTGTCGAAGAGACCGCTTTTGAGAAGACGATAGAGTTCCCCGAGGCAAAACGCCTCCCGCCGGAACGTCTGCTCGCGGCTATGGACATAATATCCGAAGCCTTCGAACGGATAGATCCTTCCGAGATAATCGAAGGCAGGAAAGGCTCGCAAGCGATAGCTGAGGCTATTGTGGATATCCATAACACCGCGCAGAAGCTCGAGGCCGTTTCTAAGGAAATAACGGAAATGGTGGATCTCTTCGACGAGAAAACAGTCGAGAACTTGAGCGAAGGTGCCAGAGCCTTAGTCCAATCCATGACTCAAGCCGCAAAGCGGCAAACGCAAGCCGCTCAATACATAAGTCAGGGTGCAACCGACGCGGCCGAGATACTCAATTCGATAGGCGACAACATAAGAGAATTCTTCGACGATATGAAGAACGGCGAATACACGGAGGCCGCTTACGTCAATTTCCTAAAAATGCTATCTGACACTTACTCCGTCTTCTACTCTTCGTACGGGCAGACGCAGGACGTGAGAATAGGTTCGGCTGAGCATATAGAGCGAGGACTCGAAGGGATAAAGAACACGCTAAGTCAGTTCGTCAGAGACGGCAAGGTCAACGTCGAAGCGATCGAAAATATCCAGAAAATCGTCGATGCGGTTAACAAGCAGGCCGACGAAGCGGTCGGGAAACAGGTGGAAGAAAAGCCAGTTACCAATGTCATCGAAGACTTCAAGAGGATCTTCAAGAGCGAATTTCTCAACAGCGGAGAGAAAAAGACGCTGAAAACAGCCGGCCTGATCGGCGGCGGTATCCTCGCGGCCGCTTTGACGATCGGAGCCATATCGAGAGCCAATCTCAACAAGGAAAGAGAAAGGGCCGAAATGAACGCAGCTTCTCAAGTCATGCCGGCCAACAGGATAAACCAGTTCGTACCGACCTCCCCGGACGTTTCGATGTACATGAATTCGAATTACGGACTCGATTCCTCGGCCATAGCCTCTGTCGCGCTATCACGTACCGGGCAGAATTCCAAAGTTTCCATAATAGGCAGGTAACGGGCCTCCAAGTTATTCCTTTCTTGCGAAGGGAGTTGGATCGGTTGATAAATTTCTGGAATGTTAACTACGAGAAGCAGAATACGCCATATGACTTCAAGACATACAGGAAGAGTATAGAAGCTTTCCCGAAAGACGAGAGATGGGCCGAAAACGAAAACGGCATATACGTCGAAGGTCTTCCGACCGATGAATCGTACGACACGACGGGGCATTATGAAGCTGTAAACATGATCGACCAATGGGCTTATGACCCATCTGTTATTAAACTGGTAGATCTCTATCTCGACCAGCAGATGGAAGCTGCGATAGTCAATCCGGTTTACGTTGATTCGACCGGCGTCTTACGCGACTTCCTGAAGGAAGCCGATCCGCGTTGCTGCGATATGTGGGCATCGGTCGCTTCGTTCTTCCCAAAATACATTCACTTCAACATAGCCGATACCGACGGCGACGCAAAATCGTATTTCGACCACAGGCTCATAATACTTCCTACCCAGGCCCACGGCCTAAACGACAAGGAATTGCTTAAAATAGGAGTCGTCGGAACTCCGGACGGAAAGGCCGGCGAACTCGTGCAGTCGCTCATCGAAGACGAGAACTCGGAGCTCATGTTCCATCTCAATCCTTATCCGGCGAAGGCAGAGCTCTTAGGCACCAACGGTCTCACTCCGGTCAAACTGAATATCAACGGCGCCGAAGTCTGGTACTTCTCGGAATATTTCGATATGTACAACGCGACAGGCAAGGAAGACGCACTGGTTGTCGGCATCGTAGATGGCGATACGATAAGTGTAGATCGCGCCGCAACAGACAATGTGATCGACAAGGTAAGACTCCTCGGCCTCGACGCTCCCGAGATCGTAGATCCAAATTCGCCGCCCGCGTTTTTCGGGCCGGAAGCCGCCGCCTTCGCCAAAACAGTTCTCGACGGTTGCGAAATAAAACTCTCGTACGACCGTACTGTAAAAGACGACAAGGGCCGCCTCCTGTGCTATGCGTGGTTGCCTGTGCAGTACGAAGGCCAGACGAAGCATGTTCTTTTCAACCTGCTCTCCGTACTCAACGGATATGGCACGTCGTGTAGCGATTTTGACATAGAAAAGAATTCTCTGTTCATGTTCCAAGACGCACAGATGTTCGCAGAAGACAACGAGTTCGGCCTTTGGGAGAGTGAAAAACTCGGCACCGATTACAACTTCATGATTAAACTGCGCGGCAAGCGAAACAAGCACACACTTTCCCCGGGCGGCTCGGCCGCGAAGTTACTGTGCGACTGCTTCGATCATATCGACGTTGTCCCGTCGGCGTTTTCGTACGCGATGTATTTTTTATTCCCCTACGTCGCTTATCAGCAAGGCTTGAACGAACTCAAAAACCAGGCCGACTTCCACAATTACGCGCAAACCGTAGCGGCGAAGTTCCCTTCGACGGTGATAATCGAGTTGAACGCGCAGATCGTTCAGGAATTGGGCGAAGATGCGGTCGCCGGAATCATTAACTCAAGGATCAGACCGTTTTTGGAAAGCGGTTATACCTTTCAGCCAAACGTGCAGGATCATATACCGGAATTCATTTTCGGGCTCCCCGACGTCTCTGAAGGCATCAAGATATTCAACAAGATACTTCTCGGCGAGAAACCGCCGACTCCGCCGACTCCTCCGGAAGAGGAAGAAGAGCCCGAACCGCCGGCCGTTAGCGACCCTGTTATTGAAGAGCCGAAAGTCGTTCTTGACACTCCGGTGCTGCCTCCGATTGCAATAGAAGCGCCGGAGGAACCCGAGGACAAGCTCGAAGAGATAAAGATACCGGAGGTTCCCTCCGAGCCGACGCCTGAGCCAGTAGAGACAGTAACTCCCGTTCCTTCTCAAGAGGAGATAGAAAAGAAAATACTTATAGATTGGGCCAAAGAATTAGACGACGAACATAGGGTCGGAAAGGTAGAACCGAGGAATGTGTATGCGCCTGACGATATAGAGCTCGATCAGGAATACAGTCCGACTCCAGGTCAAAAACCGTACACGAGCATTCAGCAAGCTATTTACAGCAAACCAGACGATCCGGCGCAAATAGCAAACACTCTGGGCAATGCCAAGCAACTCAAGCAGACTGAAGTCGCTTTCGTCCCTACGGCCGTCAAGACCTTCATGAAAGACGACATAACCATAATAGGAACGGTCGGACTGATCGGAGGTCCAACTTCCATATCTGTTACAACCATTCCTAAAGTCGTCGATATGAATTCGACGGTTGTAGGCATAGATTCCAGAGATTACGGGTACGCAGAAAACGTAATGACCATTAGCGCGATATTCAGCGAAGACGGAGTGGAACGGCAATTCGTGAACGTAGCAGGCAGCGTGATACCGGCAAACATGGCCGCGCTGATCGCAATGTTCGACTTAACTCCGTACGTGCCTATTTATTCAAAGGATATATACAAGCTCGTACCCTCCGAGGTTGCTCCCTTCTCGCAGTCGAAAGACGTCATATACGGAGCCTTGAAGTCGATCTCCGTGAAGAACATGAGCGCCTTCGTTGACACTTACCAGGTTGACATGGAGTTCCTTCTCACCCCGCTGGAACTGGTGATGAACGGGCCTGTGATGTACGTCGATATCGTCTCGAACGGCTCGACGGCGGTCAACATACCGAAGAGCTTCTTGTACGAATCAAAGGAATTCGTGAACAGGGTCCTGAAGAGGCAACTTGAAAAGTCGGCCGTAAGCAGTTTCCTCTTCGACCAGAAGTTGCGCGGCTACGAATTGTCGATGTCGCTCGACGCGGCCGATATGATAGACGCAGTAGTAACCGCCTTCAGGCAGACGAAAGACAGTCTCCAGGACTGGTACCAGAACAGGGAAAACACCATAGAGGAACAGGCGGGATACGTAAACCTCCTGTACTCGCTCGAAGGGATCGCGCAGGCGCTAAACGACGAACTGGAAGGCATACGCGCCGAGAGCGACGAGATGTGGCAAATGGGAATACAGATGGAGTCCGAAGTCAAGGGCGTAACTGTTCCGAGCGAAGACGGCGAAGGACTCACTCCGAAGCAGATACCTGCGCCGGCCATATACTTCCAGAACATAGACTCGCTGGTCGTCGGGTACGACAACATCTTCGCGCCGCTCACTATACAGAACGCCACTCTTCCGATTTACCAGCTAATAACGAGGACTCCGGTCTTTGCCACCGTCGATCTGGTAGCTACGAATCCCGACTCTGTAAACGCCGTGTCCGCCTTTATGAAAGCCTTCCAGAAAATAATGAAGTCGAATGCAGAAATATTCAACGGCGCCATTCCTATAAGCGTTAACAATCCGCTTCTAACTGTCTTCGGAGCTGACAAGTTCAACATACGAAAATTCGACGTGGCGAACGCCGACGAAATGCCGAACGTTTTCAGGGCGCAGTTGAACATAAGCGAAAACACTTCCAGAAAGGTTTTGCAAAACACGAGAATAGAAACCACCGAAGGAATAGTCAAAGAGTACATCAACGCTATACTCGAGACGTACTACTCAGCTAAAGACAGCGCAGGACTCTACTGGACTTCGTTCGACCCGGAGTTTCATCTCCTTGCCGACATAGTGCCGATATTCAACAGGGGCAGCATCAACACAGCGATAGCCTCGGCACTTTGTTCTTCCGCGATAGGAATGAACATATTCCTTCTCCTCCTTGCGGCGTCCAAGTCCGTGTACGACAGGCAGAAGGATCTCGGCGGTGTCGGCGATTTCTACGTTCGCGTGAGCGGTTTCAAGATAAAGAAAAACGGGTATGTCGAATACGAGCCTATACCTGGATACAGAACAGTCAACGATTACGAAGACATAGACAACGTCTTCGGCCTGCTCATGGGCAACAGCAACACGTCGGATCTTATACGAAAGGCCTTCGGCGAAGAGCGCGCTTTCGCAAGATTAGAAGCACTGTTCGTCTCCAGAGCCGAAACGTTGCTCGGGTACATTAAGCCCGGCGACGAGGAAATCGACGGCAGAATGATCGAGTACATTATCAGTCAGTTGTATTACAACATAAGCAGCGGCGCTTGCGAGGACCTGCTCGCCGGCTCCGTCATTGACGGCTTCGTGTTCCACGCACTGTCGTCTATAAGAGACGAGCTCAAGAACGGGAACCGCGAGATACTGACCGACGTGTTTTCCAACTACATGGCACTGGTGAGCAACATAGACGCAACGAAGCTGTCGATTCTCACCGCATACACGTACGCCGGAAAAAACGATATAACCGGCGAGAAGATCCCGATGAGCCTTTCTTCGGCTTACATAATGATCGCCGACGAGATAACTTCCTTCACGGCGGAAGACTCGAACATAAAGAGCGGCGACCTTCTCGAGACACTGTACAACGAAAAGATCAAGTCAAAGCTCACCGTACACCACAACTGCCTCGAAGCGCCTTTGTCCGAGATATTCTGGACCAACTCGGTGCCTTTGAAGGGCGACATAATATCGAGCGTAACAAACAACGTCGCAGACCCTATAACCAAAGAGATAAGTGAGGGGCTCAACAAGCTGTACGCCTACGGCTCTGCCGACTCTTACGTCGCATCGAATGTCATGAAGAAAGTTGCCGCAAACGAGCTAAAGAGAATAGCCGAAAGCATTCCGAGCCGGATAGTGTCGATGGTAACGTCCGCGAACGCGCCGATACAGTTGACCGACCAGAGTAAAATATGGACTCTTCAGAACATAGAGATAACCGGCAACGACAAATCGAGCAGCATCTACGCCAAATACGCGGACAACCTTGTCGAGAAAAATTTCGGCAAACGCGTAGAGAGCATAATGAACGAAGCGATCGACAAGATCGAGAACAGCGTAGCCGGCGACACCGACATGAAACTCACAATAACAAATTCCGATTTCGTCACGCAGATAGCAAACGCCTTCTCGAACCTATCGCAGGAATTGTCTATGTACGAATTGGGAGCGGACCTCCTCATTCCAACTATCAACGTCGTCTTCTCACCTTCCGTCGAAGGCGGCTTCCTCGAATTCGCAAACTTGACTCAGGCCATGGTGAACACGATAATAGGCTTCGAAGTGGTACACGATATGGATTCTCCGGCCTCCACGTGTGTTATAAAGTTCATCGCCAGTTCGGATCGCACGAGGGACGACGGCTCTATCACGCTGAAATCGGAACTCGCGAAGATAATAATAGGCGCCGGAACCAACGTGTCGCTTTACGTGAAGTACGGCAACACGTCGAACATGACCTCTCTCGTGTTCCAAGGAAGAGTAACAAATATGCAGACCGACGACGCGATAACGATAATCGCCGAGTCGTTCGGCGCAGACTTGCTAAAACCTATTTTCAAATCAGACAAGAGGATAGGTGGCCTCTTCTGCAATCCGCGCGATATGGTAGTAGATGCCCTAGTGCGCACGGAGAGCCCGTCGCTCGGAATGAAAAGCAACTTCCTGCAGACCATGGCCAAGCTGTTCTCGCAGAAAATATACGGCGACGATTCGGTCCGAGAAATGAAAGCATATTCCGACAAGCTCTTCTTCGCCGAATACAGGGCCTTGCACGGGCTTATAAACGTTTACTTTCCGTACAAGTATTGGGGCCTCAACGTCGGCAAAAAGCTCTTCATGAGCGGTCAGTACGATGCGATGCAGCACATGTCTTACGGCGAGAGCTACTTCCACGCATACCACGCGAAGGCCGGTTCCTGCGCCTGGGACGTTGTGAAAGACGCGCTCAACAGGGTACCGGGATATGTAGCATATCCGGTCAATTACGGGATAGGCCGGCAGACGCTCTTCTTCGGGAAACCGGAATACAGGTACAAGTACCTCCCCGGCACCGTAGGCTCGAACAACAAAACGTTAATACAGCAAGCTATCCAGTCTGAAGCCGGACAGCTCATAAACTCGGCTGTGTCCTTCTATTCGTCGATAATCGCTAAGACCGATGCGCTGCTAGACGAGTACCACAGGGGACTCTTCCAGGATTACACCGACCTCTTGGAAAGGATAGGCTCACTCGAGGCCTTGAAGCCAGACATTGAGCAGTCGATGTGCTTCGACGCCGGCGCCGCGAAGACCGAGTCCGCAGTCATGGATTCCGACGGTAGGGTCCTCATAGGCGGCACCAATTACCTGCTGGACGGGCTCCTGCTGCCAGCAGGCGATACCTTCGCCAAGTTGAAGCAAACGTACGGGCTGTACACTACCGTGCCGGAAATCTATTTCAAGACGACCGGTCTGTTCAAAAGAGACAGGAACGGCAACCAATTCCAGACCGTGAAGATATACTCGCTCGTGTCAGACACGGAACGGTATCTTGTCAACGCAGAACTTATAGAACAGGGGCTTGCCGGCTCCGACCCGATGTGCGAATCGGAAGAGGGAAAGTATTACGCGTGGATTGAGCTGCAGGCCGTAAGGAACGGCGAGGGAATCTACGCAGACAGGGCTGCGTCGAGAGTGCCGGAACGCGCCTTCCTTTACTCGTCTCCGAAACAGTACGTTCTCGAATTCTCCGACAGCATTCCGCTGGACAATTTCATGTCGGCCTTGAGGGCTTCGATCGACTCGGTGAAGGAAAGGCTCACGGAGATATCCAGATACTTCCCTGCCGCTTCATCCGACAACAAGAACGTGAACGCCGATATAAAGAACGTTGAGAACAACAACATATTCTCGGCTTCCGGTGATTCCAGATTCTCCGGCGTGATCAAAACGATATTGGGCGACGTAGAGAATTTCGAGAAGTCGATGAACACCGCTCAGCTCAAGATAACCTCCAACAGTGGCGGCATAAAGATCACGTCAACGAACCGCCTGTTTGTCGCCTTGCTTGCAGGTCTTACGTCTGCGAACGGCTGCTTCGCCAAAGTCGATAGCCTCGCCAATTCCATAACCGACTCGGTCAACAAGAGATTCTCCGAACTGGAAAACCTCGACCAACAACTCGTAAACCTCGCGATACAGGGTCAGAACCTGGAGAAACTCCTCAACAGTGGCACCAGGTTCAGCTACATACCAATTTCCAAGGAGACAAACAAGTTCGAATTGATGAACATTCCCGGCACCAAACCGTTCAGGCAGTCGCACTACATAGGATCGATGAGCCTCCTGGGCAACACAATAGCGGCGAGCAAAGCCGAGATAGCAAACGAAGTTGTCTTGTACACGAAGGCCGTTTACGACGACTGGTGGATACCGTTCAAGTGGTTCGGCGCCCTTTTTGCCTCGCTCTTCACGGCTGGGAACGTTTCGAAGGAAACGATAAACAACGTGCGGTACATGGTTTACAAGGCGCAGTTCGACGACGATATAAGGGACGAAAACGTCATAGCCAAGCATGTGATATATGAAGACGCCAAGCAATTGCAGACCAAGGCGCTCGTCGCGACCAGCGTACTCGACGATTCCATAAAGCGAATGTACGCCGGATACGCCACAATACTCGGCAGGCCCACTATAAAACCGCACGATATAGTCTATATAAACGATGCGAGGAATGGAATGTCAGGCGCTTTCGGCGTCAAAGAGGTAATTCACAGTTTCGGGAAAGACTCCGGGTTCACCACTATGGTCAGGCCATACTTGCTGACCGAAGTACGCGACGTCGAGACGAAGTTTTGGGCCGTGTTCTCTCGCGCCCTCATAAACCTCGGGCTCGAGTTCGTCCTGTCCTTCGTTGTCGGAGGAATAGGCGCTCCTCTGATATCCAAAATCACAACACCGTTCTTGAAGTCGGCTGTCGTTAGAAGCGCAGCCAACCTCTACGGCTCCTACCTGCTTCTCAATTTCGGGTACTCTATTTTCGGCAGTGAATACTCCGTCGGCGCCTCTCGTTCGTGCGGGATCTCTTCGAACCAGGGGACGGACCTAGAACAGTACGTTACCGACGAGGCATCCGACGAAGGCTCATACTTCACTGGCGAATTCCAGACGCTAGTTACTAACCAGCGTGTTATAAACCCTATAGCAATTTACCCGCTACAAGTTTATGGGATACCGCTGGTGATAGGCTTAGACGGAATGAGCCTTGCGAAGAAAAACATAAGCGATATTAGGCACGAGGATTTCATAAATTACTGGAAGGAAGTCGCCCGTGGCGTAGAGGCCTACGGGTACGGCGCGAGAATGTTTTTCAACACGAGTTTCGACATGTTCAATACGGCTTACCAGCAAATGCTGATGAGCATCAGGACTGGTGTGAGATGAAGAGTTTTTCCGTGATACCGGAACGCGTCAATTTCAGAATGCTCTCTGCGACCATCAAAATAGACGGGGATCTCGTCGATATTCCGCTCGCTTACTTGCCGGATATACCCAACGAATTCGACTGCAAGAAGCTTTTTGTCATGGTCATTCAGGGCGACGATTCCAGTCTCGTCGGAATACCGTACTTCAAGATGAACAAAGCCATAGAAAGGGACAAGGAACAGCGGTATGTACATCCGTCGGTTCCTCGAATGTGAGGTGTCTGAATTGCCCGGCGAAACGATAATGGCATACATAAACTCCGAGATAAAGAGAAAGGAAGACAATCCCGTTCAGAAGATGTTGAAACCCGAGGGCGGCGGCGACTCTTTCGTGGCAGTTACCGACAATTCCGTCGAACTAATAGCCGGCCAGCACGGGATCGTCATCGACGAAGCAGGAGTGCATATAAAAGGCCAGATGAAGCACTACGAGATGCCGACGACCAACAAGCACGCCGGCATATTCTTCGAGAACCCCGTCGAGGAAGTGTTCATACCGTCCACCGCCGCAACGTGGATAATGCACTTGCTTCCAGCCAACCCAATAGGCCGCTTCACGCCGTTCGTCATGGCTGTCGCAAAGATAATGGGGAGCATATGACATGTACGATGAAATCTTCGACCTTATGGTCATAGATGGAGATATAGTGATAGGAACTGCCGATGTGATGTTATGCAACGGCAGCGAAGCGTTGAAAAACATAGTCAACAACGTCGTGTTCTCGAGAGTAGGCTCGTACCGGCTCAACCCTATATTCGGCTCAAACATCTTCGCGAGGATAAGCGGCTTTAGAAGCTGGTCCGATCAGTCCGGCTTTGCAGAAGCCTTTTCGACCGATCTCAAAAACGCATTGAAGGTTCTCGACCCCGTCCTGGCCAACGCCATAAATGTGAAGCCGGGTGAAATGTCGCCGGAGGGAAAGATCTCTTCGAGCCTCGTAATAGACAATTCGAACGAACTGCCCTTCGAATTGAGCATGATTGATTCTGAGCTGAAGTTCGGATCATTTTCGGAGGTAAGCGATGAGAACGTACAGTGAAATCTTTTCTCAAATAACCGATAGAATCATGAAATACACTCCAGTAAAGACGTTGCAACCGGGTACGGTTTTGCGGACTCTGGTCGAGGCAATGAGCAAAGAGCTGGAGCGCGTCAACTACGAACTCGACAGGGCGTTGTACAACAACGTTATTTCAACGGCTTCGGGAATGCACCTCGACGCTATGGCCAAAGTCTTCGGGCTGGAAAGGCGCATAGGATACGACGTAAACACCGTATCGGGAATAGAATTCTATTCGCCGTCCGGAGTTCTCGGCGAGGAAATAACCGGCGAATTCTTCAGAGGAGACATCAAAATTACGAACGCAGACAATTCGGTCGAACTGTCCGTCGTGCCTTTCACGGTCTCTTCGAACGACTTGAACAGGAAGAGCATAAACGCGATGGCGCGAGTAACGCGCAAATGGATAGACGAAATACCGGCCGGCACGCTGAAGTTTTACACGCCGACTTCCGGAAAGATGAAAGTGAACAACCCGAATTCTATTCGACTTTCCGTTGGTGGTGAAGGCGACGAAGAGTTCAGGTACAAAGTTTCGAGATTCATAAGGGCCGTTGCCGGCGGGAACAGGGCATCTGTTAGAGTTGCTGCCATTTCTGTCCCGGGAGTGGCCGACGTGATGATAGACGATCGGTCGCGTTACGGTTTCGGCGCCTTTGACGTTTACGTTATCGGCGAGGACCTCACCACCGATTACCTCTTGGTCACGCCGGTGGAGGAAGCGATAATGGGCATAACGCCTCCCGGCATAAAGGCCAACGTGATGGCCACTCCGAAGATACTCGTGGGTTGCTCTTTCAAGGCGATAGTCAGGAACGGTTCGTCCGACGAAATGTTGAGAGAGATCATCAACAAGGCGTTGAAGAACTACGTTGACAACATAACCATCTCCGGAGAGCTTAGCAAATACAAGATGATCGACGCGATCGCGAAGTCGGATATCAACGTTATAGACGTCGAGGATTTTCGCTTCTTCGTCAGCTTCATCGATCCGAACAGGAACATAACACAGACAGGCACTACGGAAGTTTTGAGCCAGAAGGTGAGCTTCGGCGGCATTTACAAATTCATGATGAACCCGACCGGCGGAACCTCGATCGAGTTCATAAAGGGCTGATCACATGAAAGACCTGTTTGTTGATGTAAGAACCAGAGAGCGGCCGGTAGTGTTGTACTATTTCGCCAAAAACGGCATAGTGCGTTGGTCCGTGTACGGCTCTTTCGATTACTTCGAATTGAGGAAGAAGAAAAAGCTGCCAGAAGAGAACTGGACGCTTCTCACGCAAACGGAAGAGAATGTTTTCATTGACAGCGGCATGGCATGCAGCGACGAATACAAATTGTCGGTAGTTCTTGACGGGCGAGAAGTTGCGTACGCTGTATTTCCAGCCATCGAAGAGGAGGCCACTTCTTCTGGCTTCCCACTTTCGTCGGCCGGTTACAGGATTCTCGACATCTTGCCGTCGGTGTTCAACGCACATAAAAACCATGTTTCGAAAACCAAGTTGAACCTTCTAGCAAACACGCTCGGGCTCGGAATAGACTCGACCACGAAGGAGATATATCGGAACATGGACGCCGGTTCATTTGCCTTCTTCGACCCGTACGGTATCGACTCGTACTCCTTCGTGAGCAAGACCGGCGATTCGGTTTCGGTTAACGGTGAGGAGTTTTTCGAGAGCCGCTCAGTCGTGCCGGATTCTTACAGCTACGAAGGCCGCATCTTCAGATTCCCGTTCGCCGAAACTAAGGCCTTTTCGTCGTGGCACATCTCGCGGACCTGCGCTGTCAGGTATCAGGACTTCATAGACTATCTAGCATTCGGTTACGACTGGACGAAAAACGAGATAAAGGTCTTGGCCTACCTTACGAACGAACCTGTCGGCCGTATAACGCTCCCGGGCAGCGAAAACGTATCCTTCGCCGCCATGCACATCTTCGAAGACACAGTTTACGTACTCGACAAAGCCAGCCGGTCTGTCCTGTGTTTTGCCAAACCGGACACCGGAAACGGACGCGCCAAATTCATAGGCTCGGCGCCTCTGGATTACCTGCACGGCTCGCCTCTAGGAATACTCCCGATCGCAGGTTGCCTTCTAGTGGCTACAACCGAGGGGATAGACGTTTACAACGCACAGTACAAGAGATATTTCGTGAGCGATGGGAAGACTTACGCAACCGGACACCACGACTACATAAAGATCGACGGAGTCTCTTACAGAGCTGCGCAAACAGACAACTGGACGATAATAGACGAGTACATGCAAACGTTCTCTTACACAAGAGAAGGCAAAAGGCTTGCTAGGGCCGTTATCGAGTTTTCAAACAACTGGCTCGATTCGAACGGCTCGCGGAACAGCATACTGATGAACCTCGCGGCATGCGGCATAAACAAGTCGAAAGTTATAGAGCTTTGCGACATAGACAAACGCGTCGATCTAACCGTCGAGGAAAAAGTACACATAGTGAACAAGTTCGACATGCCTCTCTCGTGGGGCGACGGCATCTTCGACAAGACGCCCGAGACGATGCAGATGTTTTACGAACCGATAAAGACGCGGTTCGATTCCTTCTCCGCGCCGTTGTTCGGCACTCCAAGCTTCTCCGGCAACGTCCACGGGAAACGGGCCGCTGCGCTATCGAACGGCTATCTTGCGGAGTTTGACTTCTACAAAGAGGTTTCTATAAACGGGGCCGGAACCTTCGATGCGGCTCCGTGCTATCTTGCCGGTTACACTTCGGACAAGCCGGTGATGTTCGTAGGGCCGAGCAGGGCTTGCGACTTCTTCTCGTCTGCGAGCGCCACGGAACTGTCGATAGAACGCAAGGACGCCGACGAGATAGAGGTTTATTACACCAGCGCCGGCAGACATATAAGAGAGATACTCACTCCGCTTGCTGGTGTTGTTACCACGTCGCAACCTATCGACTACAACTGCGAGGTAGAGGTTTACGCCCACATAGGGAACCGCGAGATACCGCTCGCCTTCTCGAACGCGAAAAGGCTCGTCGTTATGCAAAGGTCCGGCGACGCAATTTGCGTAAAGGTGCTCGACGGTGGTTCCATAAAGCTGTACCTTGGCCTCGACAAAGACTACACAGAAACCAATGGAGGGTTGCCGGCGGGATTTGAAGCGCTCGTGAAAGTCAAGCCGTACGAGGGATACGTCGCAATAGAACCGTCGGATTCATGGTCCGTAACCGTAGATGCCGAAGTGTACGGCGGCGACGATAAGTTCTACATGAAGAGAAGCCAGAACGATTCCGTGCTAATGACTGTGTCTGTTTATAAGGGAGACTGCGAATTGTCAGAGAACGTCATAGTATCCACGTCGGCTGCCAGCGCCGCGGCTATGTCCGGTTGCGTTTTGCCTTTTCAGTCGAATTCGCAACCTTCGATCTCTACGCACACTCCAGCGCAGCTCGCCGCCGGAATAACAATGAACGACACGGTAGCAAGCCACACGGTAGTCTATGTGTACGACGGCACCAAGTATTTGAAGACTAATCTGAAATTAACGAAATCCAGTTCGCTTTATACTTGCACCGTCGCGGACAGCGCTAAACTGTACAAGCCTGCCGAGGAAACCGTTGCGATAAACGTTCGCGGTCAGGTGTACAACAAAACAATATACGTTTCTGTCGAGCCTCCGGCGGACTTATGAGGTGAACTATGATTGTTCAATACAGGTCTCTTACGAAGAACGCCCCTGTGATACGAAAGGTAGATTCGTCGAACGTCTCGATGCAGATCAATTCTAAATCCGTGAAGACGCACAACCACAAAGTAACTACCAACCAGTATCTCACTCCGAACGTAGTGCTGAGCGACGTAACACACACGGACACAGGCGAAAAGTTGTTTTACAAGCATGAGCTTAAACTCGACGGCGTATTGACCAGAACGCTTGCCATGAACCTCGTTACACTCACAGACCAGAATAAGCAGCCTGTGAGCAGGCAACTGTACGATATCCAGATAGTCAACAGCAAGCCGGTACTCTTCTCGAATCTTAGAAACACCGACGCTGCGCAGTATTTCGTAGTTAAGAGGAACGCGACGAATAATTCGATATCCAGGGAGCTTTATTGTGCCAAGCCGGTGAAACTTCCTCTCAAGGACGTGCCGGTCGCAGACGGGTCATTCGACGGGTATTACAGCACGAAGAACCTCATAGACGATACCAACATGGTTTACAGCCTTTCGGAAAACATAGTAGTCGTGCAACCTGACTTTTCACAGATACCTTGGTTCGAAAGCAACTACGAGCATTTTACCTGCTCGCTCACGGCCGCAAGGCGTGTATCCGAGAATGTGTTCTCTACCGGGCTCATGTTCGTAAGCAGCTTCTCGAACGGCGGAGTCAAAAGCGAGGAATGTTCATTCGACGGATACCTGTACATCAGAAGCACCGAAGAGGCTTTAGACGTAGTCGTGTATCTTGACGTGTACGGGTTTCCTATAGTATGTCAGGCCATAGAGGAGCCTTACCTGCTAGAATTTTCGCTCAACAGGTTCGAGACGACACGCTCGAGCGAATATTCCGGCGATTTTAGCAACGTAATAGCGGCGATAACAACGGAGTTCTACAACCGCGAAGAGGAGATGGTCAAGAGAGACGACTCCGATTTCGAAATTGGAGTTGTCGAAGACGCCGATCGTGGCGACGTGCTGGAGAACGGCGTGTTCGACGTTTCGAGATTCGACAGCAACTACGACACCGGCTCGGCCTGTATATGCGTCATTACAGACGACTCTGAAATAAATGCGGCGAAAGAGCTTATCAAAAACGACAACAATCCGGTTTTCGCATTCCTTCCGGCCGGTACCTCTATGGTGTTTGTGGATAAAAACTTAAACGACGTAGCTTCTATCGAATCTGTGAAGACTTCAGAAAGGTTGAGGCTCGTTAACAGAGTCAACGCGGATACCGGAGACGGAAGCACAGGTACATCTCTGAGGATAAACGAATCAATCAGAATAGTTCTGGAGGATTAGCATGAGGATCGAAGGACATATAAAGATCGAAATTGAAGGGAAAACCATTGAACAGAAAAACATGGTCGTCAACGGCGGCCTCGACGCAATCGTTCTCGCCCTGACCTCCGGCACCGCCGTGAGAAACGAGATAACCAAGGTAGCAGTCGGCTCAAGTTCCCAGGCAGTCGCGGCATCAGACACCGCGCTAGTCTCGCAGATAGAGAGGCTCGCTTTCGACTCTATGGACGTCGATACTTCCATAAGCGGAGTGCGAACGATAACGTTCGCCAAGCAATTTTCTGCGGTGCAGGCCGTCGGCACGATAAACGAACTAGGCCTTTTTCTAAACAACGGGACCAGCGAAGTCCTGTTCAGCCGCGCCGTGCTTAGCTCGCCTATAGTGAAAGGCAACGTAACGATGAACGTTACGTGGGATATAGAGTTGTCGTCGTGATTAACAGTTCAATTCCGAAGCCCCTTTTAGGGGCTTTTTTGTTATTCCTTATTGGGGGTGAGTAGATGGCTTCAATTTTCGACGTCGCAGGTGAAGAGATTCTCCTGTACAACGCTCTCAATACGAAGGTTCTTACATTCAAGAATGCGAACGGCGATCTTGTCATTCGCTCGGGCGCCACTCCGGAGATAGCGAAGACGCTCCTGGTTATAACCAAGGACGGCATAGTGTTGGACGGAAACGATGTCGCCTTTAAGGACTACGTCGATTCCGTCGTCGGCGCAATTCAGATAGGTACCGTTAAGCAGTCGGTCGCTTCCCACACGTCTCTTCAGACATTGACAGACAACGTCAACGGAGACATGAGATTCGCAGAAGACACAGCTAAGCTTTACAGGTACGACAGCTCCGCAACCGGCGGAGACATACAGTGCAACGAAGGCGGATATTGGGTCGCGATGTTCTCGGCGCCACAGCAGCACAACACGCTTCAAGGAATCCAGGGCGGCAGTTCTGCAAATTCCGAGTATTTCCACCTTTCCCAAAACGAAAGAAGCAACTTGCTCACCCACATAGTAAGCACAAACAACCCGCATTCTGTAACACTCGAACAGTTAGGGGCTGCCAGCTCATCGCACGAACACAAATTCGGCGTAAAAGTCGGAACGGCCAACAAAGACTTCACGATCGGCAAAAACCTTTCGACTCCGTACGTAACGTTCGTGCCGCAGGGCAGCGCAACTGTAGAGCTTGACTCACAGGGGAACGTACTCATAGGCTTCACGCAAACGGAAACGATATACACGGCCGGAAGCGGCATAACCATAAGCCCGGACAAAGTCATTGCTATTAAATACGCTAGCAGCGGCTCTTATCTTGGGACAGGCGAGGCTGTCGCAAGGCACGACCATGAACATACTGGTTCTCAAATACACGGCGCAGTTGCCTCGGCCGTGAACGCAGACACGGTCGATAACAAGCATGCAAGCGAATTCGCCCTGTCGTCTCACAGCCATTACAATTACTTCCAGAAGGGAGACGACTCTGCCTCGAAGATAACGTTGGGAAGCGGCGGCACGCTGAAACTCTATTTCAACGATTTCACAAGCACATTCGACAACACAGGCAAATCAATAACTCTAACCCTCGATGGCACGAAAGTAGTGAAGAGCGTCAACGGGAAGAAGGGCGATGTTACGCTTGCCTTTAGCGACATAACAGGCACGTTGCCTACCCACACGCACTCAGGTGGCGACATCACTTCGAAGGTAGCGAGCTCTTCGTACGCAGACAACGCCGGACTGGTAAACAACTTCTCGGTAGGCCAGAATCTGCTCACGACGTCCGACGTCAATTTCAAGACTGTTGCAACAACCGGCAACGTCACGGCCGGCGGTTCTGTCGCGGGTGTGAACATCACGGCTTCCGGCACTCTCAGCGGAAGCACGGTTAATGCAAACACTTCTTCTAGCCTTGCAAGCGCTACTGCCAGCCAGTTGACAGCTTCGGGCGACATAAAAACCACGTCTGGCAGCCTTGTCTTCGGCAAGTCGAAACTGTTGAGCGCGAGGAACAGACTCGAGATAATGAGTTCTAGCGACGACACGAAGATCGCAGTCGGTTATCTCGGAGGAATAGACGGCCGCGCATTGGACTCGACGGATTTCGGGATCTGGTTCGGAGCAGGCAACGCGATAGTGATAGACAACGGCACAGCCTCTCAATTCAACGGCGACTGGATAGTGCAGCACGACGCGAATGTATCGCTCGTCGATTCCGGCGGCAACGAGGTAATAAGGCTCGGTACAACCGCTTCCGAACTCGGCCTCTTCCTGAAGAACTCGGCTGGCACCGTGCTGTCGAAATTCACGTCCGGCGGAGCCTATTTCGGAAACAACGTCTGTATCCTGGCCGACGGTTCCGGGCAATTGACGGACGGGATAACGTGGACTCAAGCAGGCGAGCTCACGGTGAACGCGGCCAAAGTTATAGGAACGCTTTCGGCGGCGAAAGTGAAGGCCGAAGACGTACTTACCGGTATCCTCGCTGCAGGCAACGCGAATGTGAGATTGAATCTCGGCCAGAACAACATCGCGGTCGAGAAATACTCGACCTCGTGGGCTCCGGTCGCAAGGTTCGGAGAATACGACAGCAACAAATACGGGCTTTGGGCAATTGAAGGAAACATAGGCGGCTGGAGTGTAAATTCTAGCAGCCTGTCCAACGGCAACATATCGCTCGACTCTGCACTCGACAAGATAGCGGTAGGAACGAAGATAAACCTGTTCGGAAACGCCACGAGCACGATAGGTTCGATCGCGGTTGATGTGTCTGGAAACGTTACCATAGGCAACACCGCCGTATTCAACGCCAACAACACGGCGACGATATCCGGCTGGAAGTTGCTCACCGACCGGTTCGAAAGCACTTCCGGCAAGACCAAGCTGTACGCAAACGGCAAGCTCGCGCTCACAGATGGCACAAACGAGAAGATAAGAATGTTCATAGACGCCTCGAAAGGCCCCACGCTAGAACTCGTCGGCGCTATGAAATTCGACAGTGACGGCCTCGTCTTCAACGGCGGTACGATAAAGTGGGCGACGCTAGACGATGCTTCGAAATCGAACATATCGTCATACTCCGTCATTTTCTCTTCGACGAACGGTTTCGCCGTGCTTAAAAACTCGGACACCGGTGTGTACACACCATCTTCCGTAACCATAACCGCCACCGTTTACAGGGATTACGACGGCACCGCTGCGTCTGTAGCTTCGCACGACTGGAAAGACACATCGACCAACCAGACCGTAAGCTCCTCGTCCTCGCTGACGATCAATCCCTCTTCTATATCCATGGGCGCGAACAAGACATACGCTTACACAGCAATTCTGTCGAACGGGCGAACAGTGGCATCTGCTCTCGTGTTGAGCTATTCTGCGACGGGTACTTCCGGGCTTCCTGGGGCGGATGCAATACATGCGTACGTAGAACCGGCCGCAATAGCCATAACCAAGTTTTCAAACGGTACGTTGAGTTCCACAAACGCGAGCGCAACCGCACGACTCTTCAAGGGAACTACCGAAGTGTCCGGCGCAGCGACGATAAGCTGGAGCAAGATTGGAGACGTTTCGTTCAGCCAGAGCGGCCAGACGTTGAATCTCACATACGATTGGGACGGTGTAGATTCGAAAGTCGGCGTTTACAGGGCGACGATACTGTACAATCCAGGGAGCGGGCAGCAAACGTATTACGCCTCTGTCCCAGTTAGCGTTGCCGACCACGGTGTGGCCGGAGATCCGGCCGTAACCGCTACGATCGAGCCGCAGGGCGTTATAGTGCGAAAAGACAGATTCGGCTCTTTCGACGGGAACAAGACTTTGACCGCACGCCTTTTCGTAGGAGGCACAGAAGTAACTCCCGATTCCATACAGTGGAAGAAAAACGGTTCGAACATAAGCGGAGCGAGCGCTTCTACATACACGGTAGTAGCGTCCGATTCCTGCGCGGCTGTTTATTCGTGTGCTATGTCGTACGGAGGCCATTACTACACGACTTCCACGATAGTAAACCTAGTTGTAGATGGCCCGCAGGGGCCGCAAGGAATTCAGGGCGTCCAGGGCGCAGCCGGCACTTCTTCGTATTTCCACGTACGCTACTCTGTGAATTCCGACGGGAACCCAATGCAAACGACTCCGGCGAAGTACATAGGTACGGCCGTAACGAACAGCATGACGGCTCCAGCAACACCTTCCGAATACTCGTGGGTACAGCTTGAAGGCTCACAAGGCCCACAGGGTGAACAGGGAATCGCCGGAACCGACGGCGCGAACGGGCAGACTTCGTATCTACACATAAAATATTCCGACAACGGGTCCTCTTTCACAGCCGGCAACGGCGAGACTCCCGGAACGTGGATAGGCCAGTACGTTGACTTCAATCCTGCAGATTCGGCCACGTTCGGCGATTACACTTGGACCAAGATCGAAGGCCCGCAGGGACCGGCCGGTGAAAACGCGGTCGTGTACTGGATAGAAGCCGAAAGAAACACCGTGGTTTACAATCCGAACACGGGTATTTATACCGGTAATCCAATAACGCTAAAATGTATGAAGAGGGTCGGAAACGGAACTGCCGTCGAGCAGTCGGCTTACTGGAAGGTCGCCGGCGCATGGCATTCCGCAACACCATCGACCTCTATTTCCATCAGCCCGACTTCAACTACAAGTATAGCGGCCGCTCTCGCGTACAACGCGAGCGACAGCGAGTGCATAGATTTCCTAACAATAAACGTCGTCTCGGAAGGGTCCGATTCGTACTCCATAATCCTGTCGAACGAACACCAGACTGTAAGCGCGAATTCCGACGGCAGCTCGCCAAGCCCTTCGTCCGTGTCCACGTCGGTCCTCCTCTACAGAGGTTCCATGCAGATTAGCGATTTCTGGATAGGCGCGTCTTCTGGCACGGTGAACCAGACTACGAAAACCGTTACTCTTAGCATTCCAACAAGCAGCACGTCTAGCGGTTCTTCAACGATAACGGTGAAGACGTCGGAAACAGGCACGACGATAGGAACGAAGAGCTTCACGTGGTCCAAGTCGCTCCGCGGTATAGAGGGGCAACAGGGTCCGCAGGGGCAATCGACTGTTGTCGGAATACTCTCTAATGTTTCGCACACGGTGCCGACCGACCCGAACGGCAACAGCGGCAACTTCTCCGGGTGCGAGACTACGATGAGCGTTTTCGTCGGTACAGCAGACGATTCTGCGAATTGGAGCTATTCGAAGACTCAATCGGCCGGTGTAACCTGCACGCTCGTTGGAAGAACCGTTACCGTCTCTGCGATGACGAGCGACACTGGCTACGTAGATATAACGGCCTCGAAGAACGGATATCCGTCAATAACAAACCGGTTCACGATAACCAAGTCAAAACAGGGAGTAACCGGCGCAACCGGGCAGGCCGGCCAGAATGCCACGGCGTATTGGCTAGTGTCTAGCACCGCCGCGATCTCCAAGAACAGGGACGGCGTATATACTCCTTCGAACATAACCGTAAACGGCAAGAGCGCGACGGGGACCAGCGCGCCGACAAGCTACTCTGGCCGCTTCAAGATCTACGAAACGAGCGATGGAACCAATTGGGTATCGACATACACTTCTTCGGCAAACGAGGCGTCGAAGACCTACACTCCGACTGCAGGCATAAAGGCAGTCAAGGTCTCCCTGTACCTGGCCGGCGGCACCACGACATTGCTAGACGAAGAGACAATCCCGATCGTGGAAGATGGCCCCGTCGGCCCGCAGGGTGTTCAGGGCGTGCAGGGTATCGCCGGCACCTCCTCGTACTTCCACGTGAAGTATTCGGCAAACGCGAACGGCAATCCGATGAGCGACACGCCGAACACTTACATCGGCACGGCGGTTACGAACAGCCACACTCCGCCCGACGTTTACAGCGATTACACGTGGTCGAGATTCGAGGGCGCGCAAGGGCTGAAAGGAGATCAGGGAATACCCGGTACGAACGGTGAAAACGGCCAGACGAGTTACCTTCACATAAAATACTCCGACGACGGTTCTAGCTTCACCGCCGGCAACGGAGAAACTCCCGGCAAATGGATCGGTCAATACGTCGATTTCAACCCTGCCGATTCTCTCACTTTCTCCGACTATTCGTGGGCTAAGATAGAAGGCCCAACCGGTCAAACTGGCGCTACCGGTCCGC